>Ga0247782_1000030_pt1 | contig 209246 bp, 153 predicted proteins | sample UWRJL019104C5_FD_179928 | JGI IMG/M metagenome (GOLD analysis project Ga0247782, IMG submission 179928) | Plant litter microbial communities from Arlington Agricultural Research Station in Wisconsin, United States - UWRJ-L019-104C-5 | ecosystem: Environmental > Terrestrial > Plant litter >...
CCCCCTCCCTTTCCCCTAGACCTCAGCCGTAAGGCCAGGCGTGCCGAGACAATGACTGCTTCGGCTATAACGATCCCGGACGTATTAGCTTAAAGCTACTTCCACGGGCCTCTTAACGCCGAGTAGGGAGGTCGGACTGAGGAGGTCTATGACTTGATGAATTCTATACAGTTACCGAGGGCGAGGCTTAGAAACGTTAAATAAAATTGTGACCCTCTGAGGACTGAGCCTTCTTTCTTATTTTATGATCCGCTTTGGTCCGCGCTATCGAACTTCTATCGTGTAGCTTCGTAAGGTAAGTGAGCAAATCAATTCATCATCACCACTGACAGGAAAGAAGCTATCAGTCAAGTACGGTTAAGAAGGTATACCGATCCGTTGAAAGACTGGAAAAGTGACAAAATTAAAATCTCACTCAGTACACTACTATACTACACCATTGTTGGTTTGGAAGAGCCAAGGCAGCTCATGCAAGAATCCCGCCCCAATGGTCCCGGCCAGCTGGCCGGCTGGTCGGCCGAGGTGTGGAACCTTTTTATTTACTGATATAGTACCCGAAGAAGACGTCCCGCGATTTTCACAAGGTTCCCGTCGTTCTCGAATTTGCTTAATAACTTTGTTAAGTTTCATCTATGTTAGTCAGCTCAGCTTCGCCCTGTAGTTATACTACACTGAGCGGTGCTGTCACTTTATCTTATGCGGTGAAATGTGTCAGAAGTATCACAATGGAGTTTGGATGACAAGCGCATTCACTGTATAGTGAGTCGCACAAGGTGACAACGTGCGGGAGACAAAAGCGGGAGGTTTTCGAAATATATACTTATTGCCTAAGGTCAGGCCATCAACTATCCGAAGAGAATGAGGAGAAGCATTCAAACAGTATTTTAGGCTCCTTAGTATTCTAATCACTTTTTCTGCTTTCTTCAACAGTCTGTGCATACCGTTCCCTTCCTGCGACTAATTTTGTTTTTAGGTAAGAATGACAAGAGCAGGAGAAACAGGAGATAGCTTCACATATCTCATTTTACGATTAGATTGATTATAAGTACGTCTTTGACCTAGGGATATGTTTGACAAGTAAATAAGCGATAGTCTCCGACGCCACGGCACGCGCGGTGAAATGCATCCATAAGCGTGTCAGAAGCTCACGCTGCTATCCCTGGGTCAGGGGGAAAAAGGGGGACCTCATGAACAAACCAAACAACCTGACACCCCTACTAATTTATCTGCTGGAATCTTTGCGAGAGGATACCTACAAAAGTATAATAAGTCTAGGATAAAGGAGGTATTGTCTCTGCATGCTTGTCCCCGTAACAAGCAGCGGCATATCTTGGCTTGTAGTCTCCTACCCATCAAAACCAAGGCGACCGTGTTTTAAAAGTGCATATAATAGCACGTGCTTACGTTTACGATTGCTGTCAGGGCAGAGCAGGGCATCGAAGTAAAAAACTTCGTGTCAGGTCGCCTATCGACCTTTATCTCACAGACACAAGAGCGAGAGAATCCCCCCCCTCCCCCCCAGAGATCCACTTATGTACCTCACTGTCTCGGTTTTCTCGCAAAAGGATGACGAAGACACACACACCACACACACACACACACACACACACCGACGAACTAAGCTGACTTTAACCCCGCCAGGGATTCAATGCAGGACACCTTTTCGATTTGCCAGCCGGAAGCGACGCAGCCATGTCATCCTAACCTTTTGCTCAATGTTTTTTCGTATTCTCTTTCATGATGCCGGATAGTCGATTACCCTGTACCCCTATCCCTACCCTACAGCTGATAACAACAGGTCATGCCCGTATCTGCAGATAAGGTTTAATTCTTAGCGGCGTCGGCATGGGCACTCGCTTTTCGTGTTGGCATTTAGCTGACTACATACTTGGGTACCGAATAGGTACTACCTAGGTAACGGCTCGTACCGCTCCGCTCAGCTGGTTCTGGTTGCCCGTCCCGCCGCTTTCCGCTTTCCGCTTTCATAGGTGGCCGTGATTCATTCGGTCTTCATTAGTATCGCGTTACGTCATGGCCCCTGACGGTTTAACAGCGCCTCCCGGAGAGAGCGCACGGATCCTCCCGTCTTCATGCGGCCGTATACGCGCTTTCCGGTTTCGTTAGGCCCGCCGCTGGCTAACGTTGCCCCGACAGAAAAAACGGCCGCCTACGGACCGCCCTCCTAGTTTCCGGAACTATCTCTTTCTCGGGGGGCGCAGGGCCTAGTCGCCTTGGTGATACCTCCCCTTGTTGCACGTCAGATTGCGACCCTTCGGAGCTGGACTACCCTAGTTTGCGATGTTCTCTATGTCATTACCTAACTCTACTAGTTCTCCTAAGCATAGCGTGGGCATCTACCATCTTGTCAGTTAACAGTCGCATAATGCAACAGTGTGTTATGGGGCCTTTGAATACCAACTAGAATAGTTCAACTAACCTAGATGAACTGCAACCTTTAACATGGTTTCTCCTCAGCCTAACCTCAGATACTACACTACTTCCTCAAAAATGTAATGACTGACGATGATTGTGGCTTGCGTTCTGTTCAGTATGCCAGCCACTCATGCTAAGGTATTATCATAAATAAATAAACAAATAAATAAAATACAAAAAGGAATTCTGATTATTGATCAGTCATTTTTGTTCAGTTGACAAGAGTGGGACTTGAACCCACGCGGATTGCTCCATGAGGAAACTGTGCTAAGGTGACCTTAACCTCACGCCATAACCAACTCGGCCATCTTGCCTGACTGCTTTGTTGTATGACTAATGCATTCTAGTAGTAATTATATTGTCTGTTCACCTGTGTGCGTGCGTGTGGAGAGAGTTTGAAAGGATAGTGCTTGATTGGGCCCTAATATCAGTGGATAGATAGAGACGGGGCCGAGAGATAGGTGGATAGGGGCTGTCTGTGGATAGAGAGGTGATAGCTAAACATCATATCAGTACTAAGGTTAAGGGAAGTAAGGATAAGATTTCCTTGATGAGAAGAGGAGAATATATAAATATAAATACTGTTCATGACTTATTGATGTGTCCGAGGGTAGTTATGTAGGTAGTTTACAGAAGAGGTTGAATAGTTGCAAACTTGACAATATTCACTTCATTCCTTTACATATCGCAATAACGTGATCACTATGCTGGGAAGTATAACCGGCGCGGCTCGTGGCTATGGGACATAGGACAAGAAGCAACGGGGTTGCAGAGGTTTGTTCGTCGTAGGTTTCAGAATGTGATATACTAGGTAGTAAGTAAGATTCTAAGTCGCCGAGTTCAGATGGTAGGAGACCGCTGGTCCGAACTACTACTGAACTCGAGTGCTTAAACCCGACTCGATTCTTTCATGTTTTCGCGGTGTTAAAAGTTGCATCCTGCTAAGTCTATGTGATGTGTAGGAAGAACAATATTCAACATGGTGCGCTGATCTCTAGTCGCCTGCTGTGTCGACTTATATACATTCGTAAGCACATTGAGTGCTCATGGCACCCGGGTAATGCATGAAGGCGCGGAGAAAGGGGATTATATAAGATGCCTTACGTTGTAAATGTATAGACATGTCAATGTATGGCTTGGACGAAGATGTACAAAATCTAGTGCGATACCACCGAGTGATCGTGAATCCAGCCTAGAAATATTGCGTTTCCCCTTAATGTCTGTCCTGGAGGCGCGATTTAGTAATTTACCCCGAGCGGCCCTGGCAGCCCCGGACATTGTTTATAGATATATAGTGTGCGACTTCGGAGGGTAGATGTTACTCTTATCCCATGACCCGTCAATCCATACCACCCCGTGCGTAGGACGCCGTTCGCAGCATGAGCATCTGCAGACCGCAGATTGACCTATTACCGATTATTTTTCTTCTTATTTTTGTTCCCCTGAGCCTTGTTAGGTTTCGCCTTCCGACTCAGCATCCCTTCCTCCGGCGGTACGCCAAAGTGATTGGCATTCTCAACGTCGAACTCCGACTTCTTCATGCGAAATAACAACATAGCAACTCGAGCATCTTCCAGACTGGAATGCCTTCCCTTCTGGAAGTCGTCTAAACCCAGTACCTCCCTCGCAAGGATCCTCAACGCCGGCTTGGGCCCATTTCCGTACTTGCGGAAGCTCGAATGCCTTGCCGTGTCGCGGATCTGGGGCGCTGAGTGCTTTAACTCCAATACAGCAAGGTCGTGCCGTACATCATGGCCGACCATAATCCGACCCTTGAGCAAGTCAGCGACGGTGGCTTGGACTTCCTCGAATGGCCGCGCTGCCGGCGGCCGCAGAGTAGATGGTATAATGCCGGTGATCGCTGTCCGGTAGTCTGTCACGCGCTCGCGGGGTATAACGAAGGAGTCGTATATCTGCTTGCCGTGGAAGTCAACACAGCTCACACGCGCGAGCATGTGGTCTTGCCCTGCAGGCCCTATTCCTACCATCTCGCAGTCTATAGCAATATACTTGCCGACTTCGACACCTGGTGCTAAACCCTCGCCGACGCGGCTCTTATCCTCCTTCACGTCAGATCCGGATACTAGGAAAACATTTGAACGCCGCCCACGGTTGGACCCTAGCCCGTAAGCTTCGGCTAAATCCTCTGCCGTTAAATCATTCTCTTCCGCCCAGAGAGCGAGCGATGGCGTCACTGTAGCAGATGTCCCCTTAACAATAGCTGATGACTGGGTCACACCCATTGCAGCTGGGTTTTTGTGTGACCTAGTCTCCTTGGAAGCTGTTTTCGGCTGATTTTGTTTCAACCGATGTCCCTGTGAAGAACCGTTGCCCAAGTTCCGTTTCTTCGTCGCCGAGATTTGATCAGAAACGGCGCTGGCTTTTCGCTTCTTGCTTGAATGCACTGCAGAAGACTGCGCTTTTGATGATGATGAAGCCGGCACTGTGGAAGATTCGGCCTTAAGTTTGGCTTGCAACTTCTTCCAGTTTGACGACAACTCCTGTGCCATCGTTCTTGATGGCAAAGACTACCTATCCAAGATCATTACAGGTTGAGACTGGTGTCCACTTGTAGTGGATAGAATAATGTGTCCTGCGTAGGTCGTTTACAGCTGTGCAGTAGGGGATTCTCTGCCAGCTCAAGTTGTCTGCCTAGGTAGGTGCTCAAGTGGGCAAAGACGGAATGGTACGTCGTGGTGGAAATTAGCATTATAGGCTTTTGATACAAGGAATGACTTGGGTTAGAGCATTTACAAGCAGTGCCTTATTGCGAAGGACAGTTTGGGTTATGATATTTGCCGAACTGATATTTTGAATGATCAGACGTTTGACAAATTTCCATACTATACCTGACTACTGAATAATATGTGGAATATGGTTGATATATGCAGGCAATGAAATTTAAGGCTGGTTTAGGCATTAAGCGGCAACTATTAATCTTAGATAGCGTGAAAATCTGCCCAATCAGCAATAGCGCGGCGAACGGGAACAATATGCAACAACATCGATGAACAAGTGATATTTTCAACACCTGCCCATACAGCACTCCTAAGATACACTTCATATTCTATCGGTTTATATGCTTATTTCAGATTCAACTCTACCATTAATGTAATCAATGGCTATTGCAGCGAGCACCCCACTTTGCTCCCTAACATCGAGTGCATTGCTTTATACCGTTGCAAGGCCGGGGACTAGGATTGGGAGGTTATAACAGGCATCAACCCAAGTGCAAATAGTGACATGTTCCATCCTAGGTTAGTTGATGTCGAGAAGGCAACAATGTCTTTTTATTTGCCTTTGCACGACATACTACCGGACCTAGGAAGTTTTGTGCAGCTTACTCTCAAGCACCGGGTACACCTTATGTGTAGTGATACAGCTTTGAAGATCATAGATTATAGATCTTAACTTGTTAGAGACTTATCTTAGTCGACAAAGCATGTAAGCGCTCAGTTGAGATCACGTCCCAGTCAAATACCAAATAGCCAGATATTAATATCAACTTATTTGCCCTTCAGACGGAAGAGAGCAGGTATACTCCCTTCGCGGCCATGTGGTAGTTGACGATGTTGTGAACAGTCTTGAAGATTCGATGGCAGATGACGAGTCCAAGTATTCTGGTTGACAGGCTATTGATTCTATGTCAGCACCTTGTAATTTGAAATAAACCAAGAATCTTAAGAAAAACGTTTTCAGGTTCAGTTAAACTCCAAATTTTCACATCAAAGTCAGGGACTCAAATACAATCTAGCATTATTTTGGCGTGGTCATCATAAAAGTGGTGGTGGTTGGAAGAAATGTACTACTACTCACCATTCTATCAGGGCTGTCGAGCCTTGATCCTTACTATGCAGCGTCATAATAGTTTAGACGCGAACAGTGGACTCGAGCAACCAAGGTGGCGAGCACACTTCAGCGGTCGGCGTAGTAGCCAATGTATAAATATCATGACCTCTGGTAGAATGAGTCGTTTTCTACAAAAATGGCTTTTGCTCAAGGAGGTTGATACATGTGCCTGCGGCCAGAAAACATTCCGGAGTCCTGATAGCGCATGTTAGCAATAACATGAAGGGACCTGTAACGAGTGCCGTGAATAGGGTAAGTCCCATACCATGGATATGAATCAAAAAGTCCGTGTCCTTAATGCAATAATGTGACACAGGGCACATAAATGCCCATACACCATTTGTCATAACTAAGTAGACATATTCTCAAAACCGGTCTTCAGGTTTCTTCCATCCTGCTAGTCGACTGACCTCTCCTATGCCTGACAAAACATAGTCGACAATAACTTTGATCATTCCTTGGCGCTTATTCTTCCCACCATCGTCGTGAGATGGCTGTTCACTGCCCATGGTAGGCAGGACATTGTCGCTGGCTGAGAGGCTGACAAACAAGGCGAAAGGAATAAGCCACACGCAAATGCCGAAGAAAGAGGCAATTTCCGTGAAGCTTGGTACGTCGGGTTGCTCATACATGGATGATAATCTCGAGTATGATCTCTGCTGCGCTTGGGAGAAGTACCGAAACCAGAAATAATGGTTGGCAAGTACAAGCACTAGCCCAGGGTTAGCGATGTGCAAAGTTAAGCGCCGCGGGTGGCACGTTGCCAGGAGCTAGCCATACCACACGAAGTCAAGAACAAAGGGTCTGTCAGCCTCACGAAGGGAAACCGCCGCATGTTTCCCAAGTAAATAACATGAGAGGCAACCCCCAGCAGGGTCAACGTGAAAGGAAGGCCATCAATCAACCAGAGCACGATTTGAAGACCAACAACGAGGTATATTAATCGGGTAAGCAGTCGTTTCGCGAGGACAGTGTGTTCTTCGACTAGTTCAGACAAGTAGTATAGACCAGAGGCTGGGAGCAGAGGCATGTTAGCTAGCTAAAACCAGCAACTTGGTGTACCATGAACAGATAGACTCCTGTCGTCACAGCTACCGAGTCAAGGGAGTCGGAATTCGGGAACTTACCAATAGCCAATGTCAAGAAGCAAAAGCCCAGGACAGAGCCTAAATAACCGACGAGAGGCAGAATCCACATGTTGAGGCTTATAGTGGCATGAACATTGTCGTTTGTTTTGCTATATAGGGAGGTTGAATGAAGCGACTGGGAATATGTATAGTTGACGTGGATGATGAAAGCGTGGCCGTTTCGACCTCTCTAGCAGGCTAATCTTCATGTAGCTACCCAAGTACTCTGGTACCTGCGCCTGTTCTGTAGTCGGCATCTGCTGGCGTACATTGTACCTGTCTGTACTTATGTAGCACCAACCCGGTGATTCCCCGGAGCCTGATAAGAGAGTGCGATAAGCGGGCTCCACCAAAAAAGTTCGGAGCATTGTGTGTGACCTTTCGGTTCCAGTGAATAGGCAATTCGAGTGCCAGGGCCTGGGGACGACATGCGACAGATTTCTAGCAGCCACTCTATACCCTCATCGACCAATTCAATGTGATACGGCTGACAATCCATAAACTATCGACTCCAGGCAATTACACATATTTTTAAACATATTATATATCCTAAGTTCATAAGATGTCGCGGCCAGAAGATACCCTGTAAATGACCCCTCCACTTAGGACCCCACCATCCTCCATGTTTTGTCGTACTTACGTATACGCCTGTCCACAGGTCCGCCGATATACACTACGATGACACCGAAGCTCGCAAATACACAACCTCCTCGCGGATACAGAATATCCAGGCGTCTATGACAGAGCGTGCCCTCGAGCTCTTAGATCTCAAGTCCCCATCTTTAATTCTCGATGTCGGTTGTGGTAGCGGTCTCTCTGGCGAGATCCTATCCGCCGTGCCGCCCGACGAGGGTGGCCCTCACACATGGATTGGCATGGACATAGCACCGTCCATGTTGGATGTAGCGCTACAGAGAGATGTAGAAGGGGACCTTATGCTGGCAGACATCGGCCAAGGCGTACCTTTTCGTGCCGGTACATTCGACGCGGCTATCAGCATAAGCGCAATTCAATGGCTGTGCAACGCTGAGAGTAGTGACATATCACCCATAGGGAGGTTATCGCGCTTTTTTGACGGCTTGTATGCAAGCCTGAAACGAGGAGGACGAGCTGTCTGCCAGTTTTACCCTAAGAACGACGAGCAGAAGAAAATGATTACAGGTGCTGCAGTCAAGGCTGGCTTCGGTGCTGGTTTGCTGGAAGACGACCCGGAAACAAAAAACATTAAGTACTATCTGGTACTCACAGTTGGTGGCGGCTCCCTTGAAGGCAGGGGCGGCGACATCACGGACGTCGTGAAGGATATGGACAATGTCGATATCCTTGATTCGAGAGTACAAAATAAAAGCGGCAAGGGCGAGCTTAAGAAAGGAAGCAAAGCCTGGATCATCCACAAGAAGGAGCAGATGGAACGGAAAGGCAAGGTTGTCAAGGCTACATCAAAGTACACGGGACGGAAGAGGCGCATTGCATTTTGAGGAAGGGGCATGGATATACCTTTTTGCATTGGCGTGGCGTTCTACATCAGGGTGTTCTCTCTATTCACCGTTCTTCAATACCAGTCGTATATTAACAGTAAGCTGTAACTGCGAAAAACAGCGTATTCGCATGCTGTCCCTCTCTTCCACGGGGCAAGACGACAGACATAGACATATTCTGGGGCCCCTACGCCCTTACCGTTACCGCACGGGCCGGTTCGTGCCGGGACACTACTTAAAAGATATAAGCGTCGCCTCAAATACTTCTATATCCGGAAATGCCGGTGTTGATGCCATGCCCCCGCATGCAGGCCCAATCACGAGGTTTATGATGGTGTGCTAGACATATGACGAGCCTCGATGCCTTTTAACTTTATCTGTGCAATACAGATTTGACCTGGGTTAGGTATTTGGGGTAAACCAGTCTCGGTCACCGAAACATTGACGGGCGGCTAGCTTGGGGTATTTGACGATATGGTTTCCTTGGGAACTTTGAGGGGTGGAATCAAAACTTGACTTCTGCATTATTTTTGACTACCTACCACTCAGACATGCCATTGGACATAATTGAACTCATGCGCTGTACTAGCATCAAATACTTGAGAAGGGACCAGCACAGCACACCGATACCGGCCAGTCCGTCGTCCGGGTTTACATGGCATAACCCACACTTACTGACACTTGTTATGCGTCAACGATGGCGTAAGATTACGGATTATCGGTACCCAATCCACAATTTGGAGCGGAAGCTCCCCCGTGAGATCGATGCTCGCCTCGCTCTCACTCCGAAGTTGCCGTTAGTTAGATACACCAATGCTTGGGTCTGAATGAGCTTCCTCAAGGGTAAGGTGGTGTTCGCCGAACCAGCGTGCCAACGTGCTCACCTAACCGACGTACCCCGCTGCAAGATATGGATCGCTGCGTGGCGGACACAAGACGAACTATTTCCAAATTCTGAGACGGCGGGCAAAAATAGTCGGACCTACCTATAATAGCGTCCACGTAGCAAGACTCCTTAAAGGCTTCGTGTCGCTTTCTTAGCTTTCCTCCTTCTTTTCACCCTGTCTTAGTCTCTTGGATTATTTATTACCTGTCGAGGTTACGTGTAATTAAACCTTAAAAAGACCAACTGTCGTTCACCGGTACTTAAACTCTGTTCAAGCCGCATAGTACATATAGTACGCTTAAAGTTCCTGTATCCTGTTTCCCTGTATATGTAGTAATATCCGGCCTCTCCTTCTTGTCTTCACAAAAGGGCATACATAGGGCATACGCGGGGTTTGTGCATTTTACTTCAAAAACATATTAAATTTTATGGAAAAAGAAAAAATGGCCGGAAATGGGTTAAACGGTCATGCAGCCGATCCGGCCGTGCTCGCAGAAGCTAAAATCATACGTCAACCAGCGCCCGACCCGGAGCTCGTCGAACGAGTGGAATATCACGATGCCATCCAGATAGTCGACTGTAACGGTGTCAAGCAAGATGCTAGAACGCTAGCATCGAGACTGCAATATATGTCCATCTCGGCGCAGACCGTCCACGCGGATGACTTCCTTAACTCCCACCCGTCTGTGGCGCCGCCCATGCATGTCTCGACCACCTTCCGGTACAGCCGCGATCCGGAAGACCTGAACCCCGGTGTCAATATCAGCGTAAGCCTGCCACCGCTACTTTTTGTTCACCTTCTCCTTCATCTTCTTCTTCTTCTTCTTGTGGATTCCTTTTTGCCCCTTTATCATTCTAGCACCGTGCCTTTGATCACGGTACGAACTCCCGGGCTAAGTCTTGAAAAAGCTTATTTTCGGCCATGGAGAACCAGAATCATAAATTCAGGTTCCACCCCTTAAACCAGCATCTTAAAAGACAAAGAAGTAGGGAAAACAACGGGCTAACCAAGAGACAATGCTCCTTTACACAAACTATAGGCCGTAAACCCATATGATTCACACATTTATTCCCGTCTGAGCGCACCAAACGCGCAACGTCTCGAGGCAATCCTGACCTCGATTCTGCGTGGGCCCTCGCTGACCTATAGTTCGGGTCTCTCAGCCTTCCACGCCTTGCTCGTGCTCGTGAATCCGCGGCGGGTCGCCATCGGAGACGGGTACCACGGCTGCCACGGCGTGATCAAGGTAGTGTCCAAACTTACGGGGTTGAAACAGCTGGATCTCGACTGCGACGACGCCGAGCTGGGAGAGGGCGATCTGATCCATGTGGAGACGCCCCTGAACCCGTCGGGCGAGGCGCGGGACCTCGCCTTCTACGCCGAGAAGGCGAAGCGCACCGGGGCCATTCTCTCCGTCGACGCGACGTTTGCCCCGCCGCCTCTGCTCGACCCCTTCGCCTTCGGCGCGGACATCGTAATGCACAGCGGTACCAAGTACTTCGGCGGCCACAGCGACATGCTGTGCGGCGTACTGTCGGTCGCGCCCCACCACGCTCCCGAGTGGCTGCCGCGCCTGATCGAGGAGCGCCTCTTCCTCGGCTCCGTCATGGGCAGTCTCGAGGGCTGGCTCGGCATCCGCAGCCTGCGGACGCTGGAGCTGCGCGTCGGCAAGCAGAGCGCCAACGCCGAGAGCCTGGTCCGCTGGCTGGCGGCCGAGCAGAAGCGCGAGGGAAGCCCCGTGGCGGCCCTGGTGGAGGAGATCAAGCATGCCAGCCTGCAGGTCGACGAGGACGGCAAGACCCCCGCGTGGCTGAAGACGCAGATGCCTAACGGGTTCGGCCCCGTGTTTTCACTGTACATGAAGGACGAGAACGACGCGAGGAGGTTCCCCAGTAAGCTCAACCTGTTCCATCATGCTACGAGTCTGGGCGGCGTCGAGAGTCTCATCGAGTGGCGCGCCATGACTGATGCAGGTGTCGATAAACGCTTGTTGAGAGTGAGCATCGGCGTCGAGGGCTGGGAGGACCTGCGCGACGATATGCGCCAGGGCTTCGAGGCTCTAGCAAAAGAAAGGGTCCCTGCTGCCAAAGCAGCTAAGACTAATGGATGCGCATAATCTGTTTTTCCAATAAAAAGGTAGTTTATTCCACCATCCGGTGTGTTTGAGTATCTAGTGTGCTATTTTTTTGTATCTTTGACGGCTGTAGTCAATCGAATAGTCAATGACTGGTTGGGGACAGCCGAGCCCGGCATCTTCATTTCCCCTTTAGCGTCATGCTTTGGAATCGTCGCAAAGGAACGCCATGGCCCATTCTTTTAGCCACATCTTTGTGCGTTTCGATTTCTGCGACACCGTGAATGACCATGAGCTCTGCACACTGGTCGCCACTAGGGTATTGTCTTCCCTGAGCGTGTCCCCTCCATAAGAGGCTTCCCCGTACGAGGCTCGGAAGCCCGAAGTCTCTCCTAGTTCTATCCACCCTGTCCGGAGATGATCTTCCAGCCTTTCCTTGACTCTAGCAATGAATACGGAATCCCAGGAACGTGCGAAAAAAGTATCCTCACGCATGAATGCCAGCGTCCTATGTGCCTCTTCTGGAGAAACGTGGGAGAGGACGAAGTCAATGAAGTCGAGTCGCTCGGTAATGTTCCGGGTCTGCGGGATCCATGTCTCGGGATTGTCTTGACATCCGCCGATAACGGCGCTCAGTAAGAGTGGGATAGTTGAATGAGTTCCTCGAACTACTGCTTTGGATTAGATACTGGCCTGTCAGAGGGTGAGATATGTGCTCAGGGTACTGACCGCTTGGGTTGTAAAGTATCTTATATTTTACATATTGGGGTATGGATAGCTGGGCCATGAGACGGACGAAGTCGTTGTGCTCCCAACCTCGAGACCGTAGTCTATGCATTGGTAGCCATATCTTGTGGTTATATATAGAGGTCGACCAGTGGGGATATACTCTACGATTCAGATCAGATACGGACTGGCGCGCAGCAGACTTTTTCTCCTTCGATTCTAGGTTCGCCGATATTATGGTAGCGTCGAGCCTGTCTAGAACCCGGACAAGCATGTCCGTATTCTCAAACTGACTGTCAGCCTTTGCCGCCACAGTGAAGAGGTCTTGGAAGTAACTCCATAGTATTTCTGGTGCGCTGTTGAAGGGCTGGTTATTACGCATAGCTATTCTTAACGTCTCGCCTTTGAGAACCCATAGATGGGCGTCGAAGCCTGTCCCGGCGAGCGACAAGATCATGTCCCAGTTATCTGTCACCCATTCCTTGACCGTCCGGTGCATGTAATCGATGCGGCTGTCCCAAACATTCGTCGTATCGCAAATCTCTAGAAGGCCTCTGGTCCTACTATTCAGTCTCCGAGATAGGGATGCTATAGCGCTGGACAAACGTGAAGGCTCGGTCATGGCCGGGTCAGGGTCGGTGGGGATGTCATGATCGCCCCAGAAGATGGTAAAAGAATACGGCACTAAGTTATGCTGCTGGCAGACGTCTAGCAATCGAAAATACTGGGCCCCTTCGACGTTATTTAGGGGGTTGGTACGCCTCCATATCGCGAGGAAGAGCCGGTCCAGGTCTTCTGGTAAGCTATCCAATGTTGCCTGGCTGTCAGAGAGCTTGTCCCCCTCTTGCATACTGATTAATAGGTTGCGCACGACGACCGATACCCACAGGAAGACACTTTGGGCTTTTTGTACAATGTCGTTGAGGAGTTTTTCCGCTTGCTCGGGATGTAGAGCCCGCTGCTCGGAGAAGCCTGGGCTGTTCTCGAACTGACCGTGGACGTAGTATTCTATGTCTCTGTGTGTGAGTTTCTCCAGCTTCAGAGAAGGGCTTTGGTTGAAAGCGTCTCTGAACACGTTCCACGGCCGGCTGCTGACTAGTATCTTCACGTTCTTGTGGGTGGCCGCTTGGCGAAGCAAGTCCACGAGCAGCCCGTGGTCGTCTTCGGCGTCATCGAATTCATCTAGCCCATCTATTATCAAAGCCACTTTGAAGATTAGACCGGCTTCTGGTGCCTCGTTGTCCGCCAAGGACAGTAAAGTGCGGAATCCGGATAAGAGTTCCCATAATCTCCAGTCAGGAAGAGAGGGAGTCGTGTCTGGGGAAAACAACTGTACCAGAGCCCAGCGGTTTGGGAATATTTTAGGTACAAGCTGTCGTGGGAACCGCTTTAGACAATGATATAGTATAGCCCGAAGCAGACCTTTGTGGGACTTTTGCAAACTATCGCCAGCGTTCCAAGAATAGTAGGTGGCCAGCAGGAGATCGGATTGGCCGGCCCACTGTCGGAGGCTTCCCGTAAGTCTTTCATTACGGGCAAGGAATTTGACGAGAGTCGACTTTCCTGTACCAGCTTTTCCAGATACCCAGTATATCGAATTCGTCTGGTCGGTTGCCCATTCGCGAAGGTCCGCCCAGAGAGGTGCCCCGTCAGGAGCGCACTGCGGGCTTTCCAGAACCCATTTGAACGTGTCCGAGTACGCCTTGGGAACGGTCTCCTCCCTGTGGTTGATCGTTTCGAAGAGCAGACTGCTATTGATCATCTCGGCAAGTCGTTCCTCACGTATCCGTATCCCAAAGTCCTCGGGCTCTGCGGCGGTTACCGTCATAGAGTTTATCGGCAACCACTGTGAGTCTATGGCGTAGGCGAGGATGTCACGGGCTTCTTGCATCTTGACATCTGTCTGCGGCCGAATCAGTTGCAAGATCTGTTGGCCATATTCTTTGGTATTCTTGTCAATGTTGCGCAGCTTCTCGATAAGCTCGGCTTGGTCGATTGCAAACTGCTTCATAGTGACTCGGTTGCTCTCGGCTTGCCCCCTGGGTAAGAGCTTGTTAGACTTACTGTCTATTTATGGCCTTGGGTAAATCGATAAAGGGGAAAGGGGGGTCGGCCATACCATGAGAGAACTAGCATCGCCATTGTGGTTTGCTTCCTGTTCTGATCCAGGCGATGTTCAAGTTGCTGGATCCGATCGGCTGACCATGCTCGCCTTAGGGCCGCAGCGAAGCTTTCTGCAGCTAGCCGTATCTTCGTTATATTCTCTCTTTCTTGCAGATTCCTGAGAGTATACTGCAGTTCTCTGTTTATATCCTTGGCCTCCTGGCAGAGGCCGTGTAGGATGGCGATGGTGTTTCTCTTGTATTCAGGCCAGGGGTGGTCAGGGTCCTCTTCCCTTGTTATCTCTGACATCTTGTATGTCAGGTTGTGGGCGAGTAAGGAAAAGTCGCTAGCAACCTTGGAAAGCTTGATTTCCGATTGTGATCCGCCCAGCATCGCCTTGTACGTTTCCCGCGTATCAGACAGAACGCCTGCCGCAAAATCGATGAACTGGGCGACCGCCGCAGCGACGGACAAGATACTGAGCGGATCCATCTGTTTTGATAGGACAGATAGTTACCCGTACGGCGACAGCCGGCCTCTTGTCTTATGCCACTGCACTATACCTATTCCATGTATCAGAAAAAAGGATCAAAGATAAGGAGATACTGGTTATTGAAGTTTTAGGATAATTCTACCGTGATCTATCAGTCTTAAAAAGGCACGGCTTTTCGGGGAAGCACTCCATTCCTTCGCATCGGATTTCTTGACTTTATTGCAAATTTGGGGGAGGCAGTGCACTCGTTCCCTCCCCCCACTGCTCACTGCCTCCTCGATGGACTTGGTAAGGCACATTGGGCTTCACGGGATGGACAGAGGTTGGTATCTACCTAGGCTACAGAATTTAATAAGCATGACGGTTATGGTGGAAGGATAGTAGCTAGCAAGGTATTTGTACGTAGCTACTAGGCATTCATTTAAACGGGTACAGAGTAACCCCTCACGAACCCTCCTACGTTGCTATTGCAACATCGCATGCAAATTCAAAGAAAGACAGTGCCGTAACATGACCGCCTCATGTTGCCTAAAAAACCTTCCCGGTAGGCATCGGTTGGAGTGCTGCATCACGTATGCAGCCTTCAATGCACCATAGGCTCATCGTCTTCCATCTATCCTTTCACGTCTCGCAGCTCCAAAACCTATCAATGAATAGACTTGAGCCCAGCAACGGCATAGTATCTACGTACTCACCGACCGCTCCAGCTGCTAGTACTACCAATATAATGGATTCATGTGATCTTCGTTCATAATCGGCAGGCGGCCCCGGGGAGGGGACTTTCCCAATCCTCCGTCTCCCCTTTCCTTTCCTCGCCTAGGCTGACCTAAGCTGACTTCAATACAAGTGCGAACGACTTAGAGAGCCGCGAATATAAGACGCAAGATGCAGCAACGCTGTCCGTGCCCTGCCCAGTATCTCGACCTGCCTATCTGGGTAGCAGTGCAGTGCGTGTGGGAGCACCTGGCCTATCCCCGACCAGTCCCCTAATAGCCGAAAATCAATTTCTCGAGGCCGCGCCACGTCAAATAGGTATCATCAAGCCCTAGGCATAGAGAACGCGAGGTGCTAGCTATACCCCGGGTGAGCCGGTCACTTTCATGTTTCCCGGGTTAATACGTTCACACCGAACTGAGCCCTTGTACCAAGGTAACATGCGGCTGTGATATACGTTCTTGGGAAGATGTTGGCGCAACCTCTATCATTACGCCATAATTGCCTAGGTCACATGATCGAGGAAGGGCATCCAACTGAGAATGTTATCATACGTACAACCTACCTACCCAGGTGCTTACCTACTTACTGTACCTACTCAACTAGGTCTGCCTGGTTATCTATAACTAGAATCAATGTCTCACTACAATGTCGTGAACGGGATTGGCTAGCGCTGAACTTCCTTATTTTTATTACCTTAGTATTTACCATACACCATTACTAAATGGACGCATGTACGCCCCGCTATGCCATACTCGTTATCCACAGTGTCAAGGACATATCTTCTATGGCTTCTTTGCAGCATAATGTGCAGTCTTGGGATTAAGGATAGAATTTCGTATGTCGACCGTGGTGCCACGCTGATAACCAAAAACAACAGATCCACCACCTGCTTTCTATTCAAGTTGATGCCAGTCTACAGGATGAAGATGATAATTAGTACCCCCCTGCCCCCGGCCCATTAGCGTCATGCAAAAGTGTTATATTCGTATAGTATAGAGGCAAAGGCTATCTTGAGCCGGAGGGACTGGGGCTCGGTTTTCTGGGTGCATCCACGACCTCGGCGGTACTTCCTAGGAGATTGACCCTTTGATCCGGCTCATTCCTGCTAACGTTTCGCTGGTGAACGTAGCCGTAGCTAGCGGGTCGTTCATCAGCGCCTCGGGCACTAGATTCACCTGATGTCCGATGGCTAAGGTCCCCAGAAAGCCGCTCCTGGGAGCTACTCTGGTCAAATGGCAACCTAGCCGACGCTGTCAGATAAGTCTGGGATTCCTCGGTAAAAAGCCCCGAAGGCGGCCGGGACTCCGAGTGCTCCCCTGGTAAGCGAAGCTTGAGTATCTTCTCTGTGCTAGAGTTCCGCTTTGAACTCTTCCTCGGCACCTCAGGGGGGGCTGCCAAGTCGACATCCTCTGGTAAAGCCAAATTGATGGTTCGTTGGGACGGATGTCTGCTGGCTTTCGATGACATCCGACTTGGAGCTATGGGACTACCGCTGATCTCGAGATCTGGGAGTAAAGGGGGATCTTTCGATGATTTCGATGGTTTGTTGTCCGCTTCCTCGTCTGACTCTGCATCGCTTGCGTTATTCAACAACTCGCCACCAGCGCTGTCGTTGCGAGTATGCCTAGGCTTCTTAGGCCTAGGAGTATTTTCCTCGTCATCACTTTCAATCGGCCCGTTGCGCAGTACGCCAAGCGCAACCGGGATCCCTTCCGATGGTGCTTCATCGCTGAAGTCACCACCTCTCGCCTTCATTGCTGATGGCATTCTTGAGCTCCGAACTACTTCAAAGCCTTTGCCTTTCTCCTTCGTTTTGCCTCCAAAAAATCGCATGATCCATCCCGTCGCAGTGGCGACTGGGCTGGTGGGATCCGCTGGCCCCGTACCCAGCTTTCGCCCTGGGTTATCCGAATTCAGGGCCGGTCCCCTGACACCGTAGTAATAATCGACTTCGCGCGTAGAGTAATCAGCGCGGGGAGCAAATACTGGCGCATAAGACATGGGCGCAGGGGTTGTTGCTCTTCCGCCTATTGGGATATCGCCGCTGGCATCACCAATAACCTGACTCAGGCGCGGGTTTGACAGATCGATACTGGCTAGCGAATCGCGATTTCGATGTAGTGACGACGGCCCAGCATCGTCAACTGTGCCTCGGCGCGCACGTGGTGGACGATAATAAGGATCTGCTGTGGGCTGTGGGCGGGTAGCTTGACCTGGAGATGGCAAGAAAGAGAAGGTACTAGCCTCTCTCGGCGTTGTTGCTGCGAATGTGCTACTCCCTATGGGTATAGAATATGCATCCACACTATGAGTGTCCATCGCACTAGAATTTCTTCGGGGACTCATTATGATGCCCATACTACCGGCAGATTCGCTCCGAACGCGACCGTATCCCGCTTTCGATGCACCTTCAGCAGCGTCTAACATAGCAGTGCTACTAAGTTGACTAAGTCTTGATGCGCCACCAGTTCGATCTACCCGTCTCGAAAGTTGACGAGCTCCGAATATTTTAGACAGGCCACCCCTAGTCTGCCCTCGGATGTCATCGCCCCCGGCGCCACATAGACGAGCTATGACTTCTACAATAGTCTGCAGAGCGTTCAAGAAGAAGAAGAAGAGAAGGGCGATCCCGTGTAGAAGCAGGATCGCATAGCCGATCCAACCCTTGGGGCCCTCGGTGAGCCCCAGCGAAGGATTAAAGGCAACCATTAGAATTACTGAGACGAAGCGGAGTGTTGACAAAGCCGCGTGGTAGATATTCATCGATGTAGACGAATGGAACGGGCGAAAGGCTTGCAAGGTCAGGACGTGGATGACCTCACAAACGGCCAGTATGACAATCTGGGCCGTACCAGAAGGCTGTACTGCGCCAATAGCTATTCCGCGAATAAAAGTGAGGATGATTGGGATCAAAGCAAAAGCCGCCGCCTCATCCGAATAAGTATTGTACAGTGGACCGTAGAGGAGAACAGTGGGTAGATCATCAAACAGATATGATCGTGGTTTCGTAGTTATAATCAGCCGCATGAGCCAAGCAACAAAACCAATAACCAAGACCAGCGTGATCACAGCAAAAGCCACCAGATAACCAGGACTTCGCTCCGCCACGACAAGCTGGAATGTCGAGAGAGCAACAATGGGCAGAAGGAAATAACTGAAGGTGAGGCGTACGATGTTTCCCAGCAAGAAAGGAATGTTTTTCGACCGAAGATCCTCTTCCGAGTCGCCGATGATGACAGAACGCCATAGCCATCGCGCAAGGAAACCGGCTTGGACCAAGAAGAGAACGGCAGCAATGATGACCAACAGCCAAATCATCATTCCAGCCCAAATGTCTTCCACTTCACCTAAGCCATCAAGTTGTGCGACGCGCTCCAAGCCGTACGTACCGTTTGTGAAATAGACGCCATCAACGACGCTTTGCCAAGGCTTCGCTTTGGATACAAATTGCTCATTGAACATCAGTACAGACCACGACACCTGGCTTGCGGCTGGTTGGAAAAAACCCGGGTAGTCCAGTGACAGACTCCCTGTCAAAACAATGAATTGGATATAATTGAGACAGTCGCCAAACCCAGGAGTGACCAGGCGCAAAAGATCCGGGTCTCTGCCATAGTTCGACGTCCAGTGGAAAACATCACTTGTACCCCAAGGACTGAAAATAGCAGCAAAGACCGTGGCAAACCCAACGATTACAAGAACGATTAGAGGCAAAAACTTCAGAAACCAGGCCACGCTCCCCAAGGTAGGCGTTATGGTTGCAGAAACGCACCCGATTGTCGTAGCGTGCTGGTCCCCGTATAGAATGATCATGGTGGGTGAAAATGAGGTAAAGGCATAGTTCGAGTCGAAGTCTTTCGAAAGATTGAACGAAGGCAAGCTGTACGGTTCTTCCGGTAAGGGTCTTCCCAAGTTAGCAGAGCCCGATCAAAGGATCAAGTGCGACCTACATTAAAGTAGTATTGAATACGGGCCCAAGAGGACATGAACCATTAATAATACTTTCACAGAAATAGGCATCGTTAGAGTATGGGCGGTAGGTCAAGACATCGACGGTCGAGTGAAGGGTGGTGGCATTTCGTGCTGGTCGTTCTATAGAATTCTGTATCTTCCCGCTGAGAACCGCCTGATCATCGTTCCATGAAGGATCCCCCGGGGGCGGCAGCGTGGCAGACCCTACTCTTCCAGTCACGTTACCCCATACTGTAAACAACAAGTTATGGTTCCCCCCCTGAGGTTCAAAAACAGCATCGGCAACTAAGGGCACAAACTGCAATTGGAGCTGGCCCGAAGGGATACTCTTGTTGGTCACGCTATAGCCATCGCTTAGGCAGTTGTCAAATGGGATGCGCACGGCGGAAACGCGAGGAAAGGTGCAGCAGGCTAGCAAAAGGAGAAGCGTCAGGGGGAGCTGTTGGCTAGGAATGCTCCTTGGTTTGCGGAGTGGTTCAACGCATCTTGACGAGGGAAGGACGGTCCTCGCGATTTTCGAAAGCGGATCTCGCATGGTGTTGTCAGACGATGGCGAGGACACGATAATGGATTGATGGAATCAGCCCGAAAGGAAGCGGAAAACAGCAACGGCCACCATTACGCTCGTATCATTTTGAAATGATTTCGGTGTTCGTGTCTCGAGCGAATACAGCAGGGCCCAGGAACGGTAAATGGTAGCAAGCTCGCAAGAGCAACGAGACCAGGACGGGACCGGTGGGTTCGAAAGTCGCAGACGTCTTCGATTTACTGGTCTGCTAACCTTGTCGATTTGCTGGCCTAACAAGTCTAACCTTATACTACGGGGTAGAAGGTCAATTGCGCAGATAACCCGACGTGAAACGGGGATTGCTGGGATCTGGTCGGGAATTTATTTTCATTGGAGAAAGGGGATTTTGATGTCAGATCGAGTACGATCACGACGGGCTGTATACGGGCCCAGTCTATTCCTGGCTGTGGCAGTGCAGCGCGCGGTGTTTTGCTTCGCTGGTGGTGCCCTGTCGGTGCCTTCTCCCCCAAAATACGGGCGCTATTACCGTCTTGGACAGACCTGGACAGACTTCCAGGACTTGCACAGTGGGGAGCAACCAAAAAGCCAGTGAGTAAAGTAGTGCATATGCTATACTTACTCTGCGAATTTCAAGGTTGGTACAATCCGAGTCGATAGGTGAGTACAGAGAAGTCGTACCGGACGATGTCGTATTAGATCTTACCCAAATCCAGATCTTGATTCAATCCTTTGGCGTTTGAGTATAAACTTGAGTACCCAAGAGACATAGGGTAGAAGCTAGCTATGTACTTAGTGTGTCCACGCTACGGGCTTTGATCTGCACAATGTATATAAAATAGCCCGATGCCCCTCCCATCTTGTATCCCGAAACACTGATTTGAGAACACCAGGGAATTGGTAACGTATGATGAGAGACGCTTCGCTTGATTTGTCCAACGCTTAAGTCGGCCTTCCCGTTGAAAATATGTGACATGTCTTGCGTGTAAACCGTGATGGAACAGGTTATTCTCGCCTGAAATCCATGGAAGTAGGCACTATCCACTCCATTTCATCATAGACTGTCTACTTATGTAGGTAGGTAGGTATATTGCTCACGTTAACACACATATATGTGCAAGTGAATATATATCCACATACATGGTAGGTCCTCGGGGTCATCTTCGGTTGAACCAGCATGTAGGTTAGGCTTGTAGGCAGGTAGTCCAACAGGTAGAGACGTATCCAGTAAGACCTTTTCGATCATGACCTCACTGGGAGATTCAGATGCGTGATGACCCGGCCGCTTCTACAACTTGAACATGTAGAACAGTGCACCCAACCTAACTTGAACCTTGACCATAAACCGTAGAAGAGGTAGGTATACAGCGAGGGACGACGTTGTTCAAGATGATCAGTGCCGTGCCTGCCGCTGCTGCCCACGTCGAAGAGAGGTCGGGCAAGGAGGGCCTGTCTGGTCTGTCTGACAAGCTCGTGTTGCGAAGTCAACCAATAATAAGTATGAAGCGTTTGCTTGACAACTGAGCGGAAGCCACAAAGAGTTGTACAGCTGTAGCCCGCAAAATCGAGACCCAAAACCCGACCGCCAGTTCACACCGCAGGTACAATTCCGTTGCTTATTGGGCTGCATCTCGATTGCTGGCTTAGCTCGACGTACCTCGATGGAGTAAGGAAAGAAAAGGACTTTTTTTTATTCATTTGTCTTCTTCTTCCCGTTTCCCTTTTCTCTTCTTTCTCCTCCTTCCTTCTTTCTCTTCCCTTCTCTTCCCTTGCACACATACTTCTCGCCTGAATTATAGAGGTGTGGGATGGGTGTAGCATAGTGGTACAGAGCAGGCGACTGTCTGTCCGTCTGCCCGTCTTCTATGCTTGGTTATTATTAGGTACATTTTTGTGGAGGGGACGATACTGTGGCAATACCTACAACAACACGGCCATTACCTATTCACTTACGTGATAGTAGGAATCTCGGCCAGATTGGGGCTAGCGCCCATCGCGCCCCTGGCTTGGGACCGGTTCAATTTGCTTCTGCCTGACAGCCAAACATCCATCTCATTGGAAGAGGTATATTGTAGGTACCAACAGGCCGGCAACACAGCAGCCACAGCAGCAACTTTAGTACCTACAGTACCTAACCTCTACCCAACCTGAGGTCCAATAATACCCAGGTCTCGCAATGGTCCGTGTCACTCAAAAAGTATCAACGTGGTAAGAACCGGCAGATCGTCATCCAATTCAGCAAAAAATCTCGAGAAATTTGTCAGGTACCTGTCAACGTCCTGAATCTCCGACACACTTTTGTGTTACGACTAAAAGTAACCTCATCAACTACCTATTCCATCTACTGCTAGTCTCTAACCTGGACAACAAAGCCGATTTTGGATTCATTGTATGATCTAAGAAGGTGGACTGAAGACGTACGCATTCTAATTTTACCCGTTTTCCCCCTTTCTCCACTGCTACCTATCGCTATAGGAACTTGATACGACAAACAAACACCAGAGAAAAGACTAATCATAATTTCAACCTCCAGTATCAATTCTAGATTCTTCACCCACACCCTGCCCGGTCAGCCTGGTAGTGACCATCGCCCCAATCTCTAGCTTATAGCTCTTCCATTTAACAGGCAGACGGTATCCCGGCTTGCCTACCGCTTCCATCTTCGCACTTGAACGACCACACCATTTATCGCCGCAATTGTCGTGTCCATTCACAATGTCTCGCATTCAGATCCCTCTCGATCTTATCACGTCGCGCCTCAACATCGGTGACCGCTTCTCGGGCTTTCGGAACACCTCCCTCTCGAGTCGCTTTGCGAACATGAAGCCCATCGGCGAATTTCTCGACTTCAAGCGCTTCTCCAAGCCCGCCAACTTCGGCGAGGTCCAGTCGCGTGTTAATTACAACCTGGCGACCTATTCGAGCAATTATGCCGTAGTCTTTGTCCTCCTTGGTATCTACGCGCTCATCGCAAACCTCCTCCTGCTCTTCGACATCTTTCTTCTAGCTGGTGGCTTGTGGGTCCTCGGCCGCCTCAACGGCCAGGATCTCACCATCGGTACCTTTACAGCCACATCATCCCAGCTGTATACTGGTCTGCTCTGCACTTGCGGTTTTTTGTTTCTCATTGCTTCGCCTTTCTCCACCGTCCTATGGTTGATTGGCGCGAGTGGCGTGGTCATTCTTGGCCATGCCGCTCTGTTGGACAAGCCTATCGATGAGGCTTTTTCAGGGGAGGCGGTCTAGGTGGTCGGCCGCGAGCTCCCAAATTTGCGCCCTCATGGGGAAGACCATCCGGGCGTGGACAGAGGAGGTATGCTGCGCCCGAAGACGACTTTTGGGATACCAGACGTAGGGTCGTCGAGGAATTGGACAGCGATGACACGGATACACAAGGCGCTGGTGTGGAAACTACCTCGGGTAATAGACGGTTTGCTAGTGATGAACTTCGATTCACGGGTATAGATATGGGTGGTGGCCGTTCGCGAAATAAATATACTTATCAACAGTCGGACGATGACGACGACGATTCAACCGAGAGCGACTCTCAGGCAACAACAGATGATGATACGGAAGATGAAGCTCGGGCTGAAATGGAGAACGCGTTGGTACAATCGGCCTTGGCCAGGATACGAAAGGCCCAGGCCAGAGGAAAGCATGATGTCAAACTGAACAAAGAAGAGCTCGGAGCTTTAGAAAGGAGGCGTAAACGTCTTCAAGCTGAGGCAGATGCAAAGAAAAGGGGGCCGGATCGCAAGCAGCGGAAGAATAAGGAGAAACGGGTCGCCATTCCTCTCACCCATTTCGACGCTCCTGTTACCAGTCGTGCCTCCGACGATGCTTTGCCGCGCCACCCTTTACCGTCCACTCTTGTTCATAGTCAAGGACAATCGGGTCCACCTGTGGGCTTATTCCCTCCGCCAAACGCATCGACGACACGCCCCCGTTCCTCAACCTCTTCTTCACACCGTTCTTCTTCTCAACGCCATGGCTCTTCTTCGCCTTTCGATTACCAGTATGTCTCCGCTCCTTCCAATCAACGCCATCCTTCAGATACCACAAGACCAGCCTCATCTCGCACGCCAGTCCCACACGAAGATGATTGGAACTCTCAACCATCACCTTCTCCTCCACATGTTCCAGATCCATTCAAGTACCAAACATCGGGCCCACGTGCTACCTATGCTCCTAGCACCGTGGCTAGTAGGCGGGTTCCAGGAACATTGGATCCAGATTATAGTAGCGTCTCCCGTGGTGGCGCTCCTACAGTATCGAGGAGTGGTCCAGAACAAAGGGTAGCAGAGGATGATGATACAGGAAGCGATGATCACGGCAACGGCGCACAGATAGCAAGGAACACAAGTCGAGACAACGTCATCGTAGTACAGGCGGGTTCTTCACCCGAGCCCGAGCCCGCGCGCTCCAAGGGGAAGAAGAAGCCTGCCGCCGGTAGTGGGGGCAGGAGACGCAAAGGCAGATAAAGGGAGCTTAGTTGGCATGGACCGAACGACAAACAAACTATATTATACCCGCGTAATAGTATGAGGCATTAATTCCTATAATTCGAGCATTATTTCCTAAATGTCTACTCGAGCATCCAGCATTAAACCCGTCTCGGCGCATTGAACTACCTCAGCACACAATGGGTGTCTTATGAACTTTGTGCATGATATTACTATCGTTCTAATCATCGATTTGTCCAATGCTTGCCACAATGAACGACATAACTTAAAGTAGAGCATATCCCAGACCAGAACGCCATGTTTTCCCCAATTCTTGATAGGTAATGAAATATAATCCAATGCAAACAGGCTTGGAACTGCAAACACACGGATTCAATTTTAGGAGAAGAATTTCCCGACTCCGCTGAAGAATCCCCCACCACCACTGCCGCCTGAGTAGTCGTTATACTCGGTTCGGCGCCTTTCGAACTGCAAGTCACCGTCGTAGCCCCGCGAGATGCTAGCGCTGCGGGTGCTGTTGCTGTCACCGCCCAGACCGGTGGCCATGCGCACGGCCTCGCCCATGAGCCCAATGCTGCCGCCCCCGCCGGCCGTCTTAGCCGCAAGACCCAGCATGCGCTGGATCCCGGCTGGCAGTCGCAGGCCGAACCGAGCAAGAAGGGCTGTCAGCGCGCCACCCGTGATTAACGGCATAATGACGAGTATGAAGACTTTCATCGGGTGACGTTTCGCCCAATAGATCAGGTCGCGTAGGAGACGCTTGACTTTCTTATAGGCGCGGGCCATGAAGTTAGCGCGCGGCGAGCGCTTGTAGTACGAGGGGGAGCGACCTGGTGCGAGAGTTTTCATCAGCTTGCACTGCTTTGTTTATGCGTTCCCTTCGAGACACAATCCAATCTGCCCATTCTAGCTTACCTATGCTGAAGAAGCTGCGCGTGCTGCTATTTCCCAGGTTGAAGAAGGATCCCCGAGAGGCATTGTGCTTGGAGTAGTGGCCGTCGTCACCTAGCAGAGCCCCTAGACCCGAGGAGGAGTGGTGCTTGCTGTGCCGGTCCCGGGAGTGCGAGCGGGATCGCGACTTGTCCCGCTTATGGTGCTTGGAAGACTTATGAGATCGATGGGATTTACGTGAGATGACAGATGCGCCGTCGCCCCAGCCGTCAAAGAAACCCATTGTTGTTGTCTCGTTTAAAGGTTGAGGGCGTCGCTTTAGGGTAATTTTTCGTAGAGCAGAGCGGGCGCTAAGTTTATACGCTGCTCGACTTCTTCGATCGCTTCCCGACTTGGTCCTGTGTCTCGAATTGTCTTGAATCCGCCCTGGCGTCTCCCCGTCTCAGACAATCGCTCAAGTAAGTGAACAGGAACAACAGACAAACTATACTGTGAACGCTCAAACGAGAACACCTAACTCAATCTACATAACACTGTGGAGGACAAGACTAAAAAGATTCGAATCTCACAAGCTACAGCGAAAAGATACTATGTATAGGTAAGCTTCGCTGCAAATCATATCGTCCTCTCCTGCAGCTTTGGACCCGTTAAAGTTCTCCAGCCCCTTCACCGACAATTCGAGTGGCTGGTTGTACCTTGTTCTGACCCAGCGACCCTCCCGCTAATGACCCCCAAATCGCACCAATCCAATTTTGGCGCTAGCCTAGTTTCAAAGCACGGAGCCAATGTACATACATCTGTACTAACCTTAGTGTGGTTTGAGAAGGGTCTATGTACTGTACATGTAGGTTAAATTGTAGCTCCTTTGCAAGGGTTTTAATGAAGAAGTTCAAGCCACCGTGGCTCGAACCAGATCAAGCGCCACATATGACGTTGACTTGAGATCGCTACAGATTCCCTGTTGAAAGTGTATACGAGCATGTGAGAGTGCACGCGACCGTCGAGCATATATCACCTACAAAACCGAGAGCGCTACAATATTTCCTTTTTTCCCCTAGAATTACCTACGCGTTATTCATTTCTAAATATTTCTCTATCTTAAGATTCCATTCAAATCAGTATGGCTAAAACTGCACCGCCGCCCGATTATTGTAAGGCATCCACCGAAGTACCGTACGTACACCCCACTAACACATAATGATGTACTCTATAGATCTCATACTCGAAGTATCCGAGACGGCAACAATGCAACAGATTCGCGATGCTTACAAGCGGTGAGTCTAAATTTTCTACTACACTTACGTGCAAAAACAAAGACGCTCCGTTGCTTACATATTTTAAGAGCTGCACTGAAGACACACCCAGACCGGGTGGCGGCCGATTCGCCTGAGCGCCCTACACGCACGAGGAGGTTTCAACTCGTAAACGATGCATACTATACACTGTCTGACGCGAAACGACGCGGAGACTATGACGCGCAGCGGAAGTTGTTTGGCGGTACACGATCCAAACCGTCCAAGCCGTCCACGTCCACCAACGCCCACCCGCCTGGCTCATTCACAGCAGACTTCGACGACTTCGACGAAGAAATACCGCTTGGCGGCGACACACCCGCAGACGGAAACAACTTCTATAGCTGGGCCTGGAACTTCTTCACCGGGAACCAAGGGGGCGCCAACTCACAGCAGGCGCGACAGGAGGCCGAAGATGCGCAGTTCGCCGACGTGTTCGAGGAAATGTTGCACGAGGAGGGCATGGACGAGGCCCAACAACAGCAGGGTAAGGGCAAGTTCTGGGCCCTTGCGGGAGGCGCCGCTGGCGGTGTGCTAGGATTTATCGCGGCAAATTTTCCAGGCGCAATTGCGGGAATGGTCGCGGGAAACCGCTTTGGTGCAATACGTGATGCTCGCGGCAAGAGCGTGTATGCTGTCTTTCAAGAGCTGCCCCAAGGTGACCGCGCGAGGCTGCTAGCGCAACTTGCTACGCGAGTTTTTAGCCATGCTGTTGGCGTATAAATGAAGATGGAATGGCCATCTTCACTCCTTTCGTGACATAATACCACCGCCGGGGTCTTGTTTCAGGGTAGTATACATGTGTGGTTTTACGTTGAGATGAGAGTAGGGAGATTGCTGAGCATACACCTGGGTTTGTGCATGGTCTGCGTTCTGATGGCTGGAATAACAAGGTAGGGCGTTTGGGGTTGGAGAGAGGAATCGACATCCACAAGCAAGTGGTATTTCCTAAATAGAACCATTAATACATTAAACCCCTAACAAGTGAAGCATATTGGTCTTTCTAAGCGTCTTGATATCTATTGAGAAATTAAGCTTTAACCTGGTGATCCTAGACAATTCCACTATTTATTGCCGGTCTCGGTATACATAGCTGAGCAGCTAACCTAGGTACCTAGGTATAAAGATCAAGGGACGTCGATTGGTGATTGGCTAGCTAGCCCCCTAACATAGTTGAGTTCGGCCTACTAAGGTACCTAGGTCGTTACGACGTAACCACAGGCTACAGCATACAACGTAAGGCACATTCAACCAAAGGTAGCTGCAGTGGACCATACCGACCTACACCTCCCCTAACAGGCTACAGAAACTTGACAAGTCAACTAACTGCCTTCTACTTGGCTCTACCTGTACATAGAGCAGTACATAGCATACGTATACCTATACGTGCCTCACAGACTACGGGACATTCGAGGGGGCACCGTTACTTTTCTCTAAACCACCAGTGCTACAAAAGACAGGATTTTCAAGCCTCGCAATCCGCTTGTCCTCTCTCACCTACCGAGAAGCGGAAATGTCTAAGCCCATAGAAATCCAATCGGCTGCACAGTTCAGCACGGTGTTGAAAGAATCGCGCCTTGTCGTAGCAGATTGTGAGTCGTTTATCTGCGCTTGAGCATCTTATTACCCCGCCATCGTCATTGGAGAGTTCGATTTGAAACACGCGACACGCGTCTCAAGCGTCCTTATCCGCTGTGGGATTGTTTAAACTCCCTATGCATATCATTTGCATCGTCGGTCATGAAAATAGAAAGATTGACTGCCATCTATCATGCTATACTACAAATGATGCTGACTTAGCGGCCTCTTCTTCTTTAGTCTACGCAAACTGGTGTGGCCCTTGCAAGCAGATCGCACCTTTCTACGAACAACTGTCTCAATCAATATCCAAGCCGAAAGCCATCACATTTGTCAAGGTCAACACCGAGCTCGAAGGAGCCAGGAGTGTCGCTGCCGAATTCGCTGTCACGGCTCTTCCTACTTTCATCCTCTTTCGCGACGGCGCCGCTGTCTACAAAGTGAAGGGAGCCGACCCACAAGGCCTCCGTTCGCTCATTGATAAGCTCGTAAACGATGCCGACGCGGCCGGAGAGGGCAGCAGCAGCTCGGGCTCGGGTGGCCTAGCATGGAGGGGAGCCGATCTTCCTCGGGGTTACACAGACATCTCAGACGTGATCGATGTACGTGGGCTCGAACTACTGAATGCCGAATCGACATTTTCCGTTCGCACACTCTTCAGTAAGAGCAAGCCATCATCTCTTGACAAGAAGGATAGCGCAGAGGGCGAGAAGGACTGGGTTGAGAGTGACACGGACGAGCAGCTCTTATTGTTTATGCCGTTCAACTCCGCCGTCAAGCTTCACACCCTACAGGTATGTGCACAACAAAATCATGGGCATAGGATGCATGTTAAGACCGAGTTGCGGGACAGATTACCTCCTTACCCCCTACCAACGACGATGACGATGACGACGAAGATGACGAAGAGACGCCGATGAGACCCAAAACAATCAAGCTTTTTACGAACAGACCACACAACCTTGGGTTTGACGAGGCGGATGACATCGACCCGACCCAGACTATCGAGATTGGCGAGAACGATTGGAACACTAACGGCACAGCCAACCTACCCCTACGCTTCGTCAGATTCCAAAATATTTCCAGCCTCGTCATTTTTGTGGTAGACGGTGACGGAGAGAGCGAGACGGTGCGATTGGACCGGGTGCGCCTTATTGGCGAGTCGGGAGAGAAGCGAGAGATGGGAAAGCTGGAGAAGATTGGAGATGCGCCGGGTGAATGAGTTATTAATGAGTTATAATGCAGTGACTTATGGTCTGTGCTGCCACCCGCATCCTACGATGTCGATGACTACCCATAGAAGGAAAATTGAGTGGCTAGCATGTTATACCTCCCTGCTGTTATAGGCAAGAACCCGAGTCGGCGACTACCCTGGGGAGGGTAAACGTCCGAATATCAAGTGTCGACCTTCTTAGACAGCTGACGGAATGCTGAATAAATCATTCTATGCAATGCGCCAAGTCCAAAGCGCAGTCAGGACACAGGCCTATGAAGCTGAAATAAAAAGAACATTGTACAGTCATGGCCAATCGAGATGCATTGTTTGCTCGCGTTGACCGCTTCTTTTCGAATCCGACAGCGGGACATTTCACGTCGCTCGGAGAATTTACTACGCTGCTGCCGCGTGCGGGGAGCGTAGTATGAAGGGAAGACCACACGACAGACCCTGTGACAAGCCAAGCCTACAGTTCCAAACATCTGCAAAAATCCTCCCACGATTTACAACTGCATTCCAAGGAGCTAGAGAATGATAAACCAATCCGAAACTAGAAGCCCGCTTGTGCACAGATTATATGCAAGTATGCAATAATAAACAAAGCATGTCACGTATATGTCCGGTGCGTTGCCCGCGATCCAAGAAGCACCAGAGGCTTTCGAAAATAGGACCGCTTCGTGAGCAACGGCAACCGGCCTGCAATTTTGATTGTTCTGTGGCAATGACTGACGCTACAGATATTTGACAATCCATGGCCTCTCCGAAGGAAAGGGGATTCGAGCAACACGGGAAATGTGAAGTCATGCCAGCCGCACAAAGAAAAAAAAAGAGAAGAGAAGAACAAGCAGAATGAATGGCATCGCAAGAATCTTTTTATGCCCGTGAAATTTTTAGTGGGCAGTCGTTTGCCAGGTGCAAAGCTGGCAAGTAATGGGACTTGGCAGCTGGAAGGTGGGTTGAAACCTTCCTCCCGGGGTTCGCTGTGGTCAGATTCTTTGGCGGAACATTAGAATAGCCGCGGTCCTTCCATGTTTCCAAAAGATGGGGTTTGAATTGAACTTCGAAATGGAGTTCTTTTTACTTACAATTCCCAGTACCCCACCAGATCTGCCAACCTCGAACTGACCGTGTGTGAGATGATAATAATAATAATAATAATAGATAGAAAGGGAACTTGGTACAGATCTCTCGAAATGCAGTCACGTCACACAGGTCACACAGCCGAGACGCTCAGAAAAACGGTATACCTTCTGACCGCACGACCACGTACTCCAATTCGTTTTCCTGGGTCCGGGGCGTCGATCATTCAAAACGGTGGTTTTGGTCTCGATTTCAACTCGCTGCTGTTACCAGTATCTGATGCGGTGTTGAAACGGGATCCTCATTGTGACAAGATTAGACACCCTTAACAAATGATGATCAATCTTCAAGAAACTTCGACGGTCCGGGAAACAACATGGGTTTTACTATATACCCGTCCACTCGGAGACAACTTAACAGGCTTTCTCTAACCCCTTCCATCACTTCCCCCCGTCCATGGTAAGTCTCCCCCACACTATCGGCCACGTCTCGAAACAAAATCGAGGGAGAAGGTGGCAGTGGCACGATGGTTCAGAAGCTCTCTCCCCTTCAACTCTTTTTCCCGGGGGCCCGTTGATGAGGGATCCAATAGTGGCTCATTCGCCGTATTTCCATTTCGCATTACTAGTACTATGAGCACAAGCAGTTCGTGGACGTCTCTCCAGCCTCTCTCATCTGTCGTGGGAGACTTCATTCGTCCACGGGTCTATATGTAACGTCACGAAATCACTTGGCTGTTCACTTGGCCTTCCGCATCATGGCGCACTATGGCGTATTGTGGCCAGCAAAGTCGTCAGATTCGGCCGAGGTAGGTAGGTCGTTATATCGGTTATCTATCTAGACCAAACGTCAGCTGCACCAACCCTGATGAATGTCTGGATTGAGTGACTAGCGTGTGACACATGCACAGGTCAGCTTTCTGACTAGTACCAGTTTTTCCGAGAGGCGATCCCCTGTCGAGGGTCCGTCGAAGGAGGGAGACGGTCCATACAGCAGTACACGGTCCACATACCGTCCACGGAAGCTATAAGATGCGCGCGCGGCGCTCGCCCTGTTCTCTGCTGGCCTGCCTGCCCCGGTGCCGGCTTTCTCCACTGCCTGGCATTATACATACAGTACATACACACCTATAGTAGCATGGTATTTCTTTCTTTAAATAGAACACCTGGAGTTGCAGCAGCACTGGAGTTGCATCGACACTCTTTATTCCCCGCGCAGCTCGCCATCTGCAAAGCCGTACCAAACATCTCATCACAACCGCTGCCACCCGTCGTAATAGCCCATGTAACGTGTGCAGTCCTGTTTCGAGTTGGCTTGCAGAAATCTTGATCCCGCCCCAAGTCCCGCTCGCGACCCGGTTTCCGCTTTCAGTCGACCTCTCCCCGAGGCGGCGCACGTCAGCGTCTCTTATTAGCATCTCGTACATTGATCATGGGTCGACACGACAACGATGACAAGAGGCAGCCCTGCTGTGTCCCCGTTCTGGAAGACTTCTATTGCACCGTCGTCGTCGGCGGCCCATATAATCGCGGGACCGAGCCATAATCTACTGCTTTGACAAATAGCTTGCATCACATATTCCGATCCATTTTAAGCCGCCGTTTCGCTGGGATGGTCTTGGTTGGTTCCAAGCCACGTCCTTGTCGTCTGGGACACCCAACCCGTTAGATCTGCCCGTTAGATACATGATGTAGTTGGCTGCTTCGTACGCTAGGCGGGCGAACTAGCCTGTCGAATCCTTGGTGCACATCATCTCATCTCCCTGCTTGTTAAGATGACATGTTGAAACTTTCCTGATCTGCCAGGTTAGACTGCAAGCATACACGGACTAGCACCTCTTCCTACCTATGTAACCCCAATCCACTGCTTATTTCTTATAGTCGTCCCTCCTCTCCCACTGTTATCTTTCCAGAGATTTCTTCCGTCATATCTGCTACACTCCACCAAATCAACAGTAAAAACCCTTGCTTGACACTCTGCAACTCCTGTTACCACTCACCACCGCTCTCCGCCAACCATTATACTGGAAGCACAACCCGCCCGAAAGGCACCACCCAATCTGTTGAACGCTGTGTTCTCGCTCTCGCTGGTGGGTTCCGGGACCCTATTAGTGTCTCTCCCCCCCCTCTTTATCGTTGGGTAGAAAGGAGAAGGCCAACGTAAAGCGATCTAAATGAGATATATATAATCATCGCCAGCATTTGCAAGTTCTTGTGGACCCAACTACATGCCATTCTACTTAAGCTCGAACTACCTCTATTTATACCATCCTAGACAGTCCTTGCATTTATCTCTCGAACTCTGATCTGCCCCCGCCACCAATCGACGAAACGTATTACGTTACTTTGTCTTTTTTGCTCAACGAAAGCCTTCATCGTGAGCGACATAGGCGCATGTCCAGTTCCTTGCACAATATAATTTTGTCATCCCCTCGATTTTATACACATATATATCCAGCTGATTCTCCAGTGGATTGATTGCGGCTAGGGCAGGAGAAGTTCTTGACAAAGGGCACGAAGCCAGACAAGTCACTTTTGAGACGAGACAGAGTTAGTCTTAAGAGTTTGGTTAAGATGGACAGTCCCACGACCGGCTTCCCCAAGTTCTCTAAGCTACCCACTGAGTTACGGCATCAAATCGTAAGTCATCTTCCAAACCTATCGTACCGGTTCTTTTTGGTTGTGTTTCCTTTTACATATTACTGAGCGAGGAACCTCGTGAGCGGGAACGCGACGGCTGACGAGATGATGGTGGACAGTGGCGTTATGCATTTCCTGAGGCTCGAATATACGAAGTGCTGGATTCTCCCTGCTCTCCCTCGTCATCGGCAGGTCCCAGCTCTAGGCTAATGTTCGCCGATGTTCGAAACGAGCCTCCGCCTGCTCTCGCACGAGTATGTCGAGATGCGCGCGATGCTGTTCTGTGCCACTACAAGCCGCTGGTGTTCTCTGGCGTGGTCAAGCACATAAATCTGGGCCGCGACATTCTTTTGCTCGATTCTTATCTGCAAGTCAGACGCCTCATCAAAGTCGTTCGTTTGTTGAGTCAGGTGGACCGCGTGAGGCGCAATGCGTCTAGGATAGCTCTAGGGACGTCGTGGGGCTTGCACACGGGGCTGCACCTCCGTCTCTTTCATAAGGCGGTACGGACGAAACAGAACATGGCGCGACTCCTAGCGCACCTCAAGAAGTTCGCTAAGCTTGAGGCGCTGATCTTGGTCGTCTATCAGCGGTCGGCGTTCAACCTAACCTTCACACAGCCAATCCGCCAGACCGTCCCCTGGGACCACCATGACTTTTGCGAAGCGTACCATTTCCGCTTCAATGTCAACTTCAACCTTGAAAACTACTGGCTCCGGAGGCCGTACCAGACGAAGTTGGTTCGGTACGACCCCGAGGCTCAGAAGACGGAGAAACCGTTAGGACCCCCCCGAGTGTCCAAATCGTGTTGTCGGGATCCCCAGCCGCGAGGCCACCAAGTCCGAGACCTCAAAAGGATGTTTGAAAAATCGATGCGAGGGGTGGTGGATGACGGACGGGGTTTTTCCGCCCATTCGTTTGAGCCCCCAAAGCTGGAGACAGCCACGTTGACCTGGATATACACCGGGTTCGGCTACAGCAATCCTCCTGATTACAGGTATTCTCACCTCTCATGCGGACACTCACTGTTATGAATCAGCGAGGAGGTCGACACTCCATGTGGCGGATGATATCGAGCGCCTGAGTCACATTTTACGGCCCCTTGGTCTACACTGGGCCGAGACAGATGGGCTAGCTAGCAATACTTAGTATTATCTGATAAAAGAACCAACTGCATCTCCAAGCAGGCGTGTTGGTTTGGTATTTATGATTATGTTTGGTATAGATACCTAGATAGAAGGTGCAATCCGCTTGATCAACTGCTTTCAATAAGAGTTGCGATCGACTCGTTCAAACTTAAAATTCATCAAGTCCCAAATGAATTTCTGTTATCTCAGATGTGGTTCTGCTCTAGATAATTTACGACAGCATTCCCTGCAGCATGCTCTCTGGAGTTGCGGAAAAGCAAGCAGCATCTTGAGCGACTGACTACAGGGCCATTAATTTTACAACAGTACTATTATACAGTATCTTCTGAATTCATACTTCTCAAGGTTTCCTTTTTTATCACTTGTTAGCCCATAGCCGCGCAACCCAAGCCGAGAAATAAAAATAGTTATTTTTATCCGAATGATCATCCGCCTGCGCTTCACGCCCGGCGAGGATGGAGACACCGAGCTAGAGGTATTATACAAGGCGGACCTCGCGCCTCCTCCCATCCCGGTCCCGCTCAGCATCTGTCGCGAGAGCAGGGCCTACACTTTCGAGCACTTCCCCGATGTCGCCCCTCCACTGTCCGTGTCCGCCGCTAGTAAGAGCAAAAAGGGCGATGGCATGCATCACAGGGACAGGAACAAGGGCGTCGTCTTCTTCGACGCGGATACTTTAGAAAGACTCGAGCTCCACCAGACGGGACCGCTGAGACAGGTCGCGGACGTTGAAGCAGTGGCCATTGAACCGCGGACTCTGGATACGAGAGGGGGGCTCGAGGATGCGCTGATGGTGATTTATAGTCGTCTGAGGGATATATCGAGGATAGCGATCGTGACTGATGACGCGACTACTACTCCCGGCAACAGAAAGAGTAGAGGAAGTATGGACTGCGATGATTTATGTTGTCGGTACGCGACGACAGCGCCGCTAGTTATATCCAGAATCGACCTCCCTAGCCAGGAGTATCAACAGTACCAACATTTCGCCCAGCTGTGCACGCACGTCGTCCAGTCCATCATCGGCAACAAGTACTTCTGGCGCGACTACTGTAACCCCAAGTACGTCCTCGAGCAGATCCTCCCTGTTAGCATCATGACAAGCTCACCTCGCGTTCCTACCGTTGAGCTCGTGCGTTTGACGACTGTGCCCCCGGACTGCAATTGTGAATGCGATTGTGGTTGCGGAAATCATGAAAGTCCCCCGTCGTCGCAGTTACCTCGGATCCGGATTCCCGAGTGGATGGAGAGAATGATGAAAGAGAGCGAGAGTGGGAACCTCGAAAAAAATAAGAGTAAATGTGAAAACGAATCCGCGGACCACTGCGAAGACGCGTATAGCTTGCGGGACCTGCTCGATTGATTGATTAATTGCCTGTGCTGCGGCTTGTGTGAATCGTGTAAGGACTGGGTGCTGTTGGTCTGGGAGTTGTTTGTCCCTAATTTCTACTTCTACTACTACTACTGCTGCTGCTATTACAAAAGCGCAAGTTAGATCAGGAGTTATGCTCTCAGCGTATTGGTGGGATAGTAATCACGTTCTCAGATTCATAGACAGCGCGTCGGTAGGGAATATAATATAGACATCACGTTGTAACATCTCGGGTTTGTGCTGTCTACGTACGGTACCTGATGAGTGAGATGCGAATTTGAGACCATGACTATCTTCAGGTAACTTACAATGAGAAAGATAGAAAGACTACCAAGGCTGACTCTGCATTTCACTCCGACAGCATACCCACTTGCAAATGGAATTCGTTCTTGCGCCTCATATTAAAGCCCAGATAGGTATGAATCGTGACTGACCATCGATGTTTTATGCGCCAGCCTTAGCCTACCGAATTTCTCTGTTGAACTTCAGCCCTTGATAATCCAGTAGGTATCTATCTGTCCATCTATCTTCGAAGTACCTACCGTTTCAAAGCACGTCTGCCTTATCTGTCATTTTTCCTTTAACACCCTTATCACATACCTATATCTATAGATAGTTGCCTTTTTTTTTTTTAGGTATCTACTAAGCATCAGTAATTCGTATTCACTGGTAATACAACTTCTAATGCATACCTATCTGGCGTTCCCCTCTAACGAGTCAGGTCCTAAGAAAAGGATGTAAGTCTAAGGTTTCCCGGGTTGTAAACTCGCCAAGGCCGATACCAACCATCACTGCAACCAGTGAATTGAGGAAAGGCGCATCTAATTGCGAGAAGAATAGAAAAATATCATTAAAGGAATCGAGGGACCTTGAAAGAAACAAGCTCTATGCCCTATACCGTAGCTGGCGTGCCTAGGAAAGTAACTATGTGAGTGGGAGATATATATCTAGGTAGGTAAATAATAACGCAAGTACATACGCTAAGAATACCAGGGGCGCACCAGGTACCCTTCATTCCTAGGTAGGTAGCTCCCAGCAACAGCTAGGTAGCCGGTTGCCGATCACCATGATATATTGATACCTACTATGCCTGTACATACTTAAGGATGTCGTTCCTTCTTGAAAGAAAGTCTGGGAGGATCCGATATAATACCGAGACTGTTAATAGACAGCTAGCTAGGTAAGAATCTATCGGCAACGATAGGGGACAAGATCTAGGTTCACACGGTAACACGCACAACGCTTGATGAGGATGTATACCGTGTGCCGATGTATTTAGGTGATTTAGGTACAGCCGTACCTCGCCTCTTAACACAGATTTTCACTATTGAGATAAGTTCATAATTTAGTAAACACGCTACCGACGTTGGCTGGTACGGAATACTGAGACCCGGTCCCGGCTAGTGCACAAGGGTTGTCGAGCTCGCTGCGAGCAGGTGAGCAAAGCAAGCTGCGATTAGAACTTGATGTCCTTCGTAAAGAGTGGCATTTACTTACATTGTACAGATTAAAAGTTGCTTCTAATCCCGTTTTCATTATTCATTCTCAACTACATATGGCTAACATGCAATATGAAGTCACCTTTTCCACTGCAATTCTGAGAAATGAAAGAAAAAGTTGTTTCGGCAGGGGGGCGCGGGGAAACTTACCTGGGAAATGAAACGAGCGCTTGGCAGACCCAACCCCCCTTCCCGCTAGACTTACCCGAGAAGACCCAAGTCCCAGTCTAATTGCTTTTTCTGCTACGGTAAGCTTAGCAAATCCTCCAAATTCCCTTGTAGGGACCGGCAGTGTCATATGAGGTATCATATCTCGTGTACCTACATTCAAATGTAGGCAAACGGTATGTACCGCTGTAGATAAGCAATTAGTTACCTGGTTAATGCGCTGGAGCATCGCGTGTTGGACGTGGACAGTTCGCGCCCGCGTTTGCGCCCACCTTCAAATTCGAGCTGTAATTTTCTTTCCTCCTGTCTAATACATACTCATATCTCTTACCGCGATGTCTCTACTTTTTCCTAGGATGTGCGCTCCGTTGTGCGAAGAGACTAGAAGCTATCATTGAATTGGCGTTGCCTAGCTTCAAGCCACTTGCAGTCGGAGTAAGACTCCGGTGGCTTCATACTAGTGACTTGGTTAAGGCCTAGCAGGAGAAGCGGCAGTGCAAGTATCAACTATCAACTGCCGAGACAGAGAGACTTGACATCCTCTATCTTTAATGGCATCCTCAAGAAAACCTAGAAAAAAGAACGCGGCGCCAAAACAACCGCAGGGTGCGGCCCCAATTGCGGCATCCACGATCTATACCCAGTCTTACTTAGTCGTCCAAACCGCGTCGCCTCCTTTGTCATCATCACCGGCCCCGGAGCCGTCAGCGGTGAATGATGGCTCTTTTTATGATTCTGTGCCAGCAAGCTCGGAACTGGAGTGCGAGGATCATAGAGAAGGATGGCCTAATGGGCAAACCAAAAAATCCGTGAGCACTTCTGATTTCTGTGGCGATAGTTGTACTGATTCGTGAACCGATAGGCCAAAGCTCAAAAAGGCCCCTCTATTGCGCCGGCGACGAACGTGAATAGCCGTAGTGCTGTTGCTAGACGACCAGATGTAGATTCGAAACAGGCCAAAATATTGAGCACGCAAACGCTTACCCAGGTCCTCACAAAGAACAAAGAACTGCTATTTCATTGCCTGGCCAGCGACAGGGACGACAACGACGCAGATTGCAAGCAGAGTGAGTCCCAGTAAATTTCCTACACTTCCTCGTTTGCCTTACCATGAAGACACATCCCTCCGTTTCTTGCCTTGGTCGGCTTGACGCTGCCCGTGAGATCAAAGGTTAATCGTCGACCAACGTCATTCCTCAAGCATAAATGGCTGATATAGGGTATAGTGATGGAAAAAGTATTAAAGAAGGTGCAAGATAATCGCTTTCAGACATGGAAGCAAGTCAAGGCTTGGTTGATGGCGAACCGTCGCAAGCTTCTGCAAAGTAGGAAGAAATCTTCATACCAAACTGGATCCCTTTTCGACGACCTGATGCCAGTTCTTAATGCTGCTGAGATGCACATCAACGGCAAGAAATTTGTTGACTCCGTTACAAGCACAATCGGAACGAACAAGCTGAAAAACGCCTTCAACCACCGCTTGGATTCGGACAGGCTGCCTGAAGACATAACTCAGTTGTTTTTATCACCGGTGCTTCTTAAACTCTGTCAAAACTGCATTCGCCGGGCTACAAGAGCTAAGAATCGGAATTCTAGCGACTCCAATGGTAACGATAGCGCTCAGTCGGATTCAGATGACGACTCCGATTATCGTTCAGTAACTTCTGCTACCCCTATTCCATCTGTTGAGACGGAGCATAACAGCAGCATCATCTCCGATCCGTTCGAGGCGGCAGGGCGAAGTCCCAATAGGCCACTTAGGCCTGTGTCGCAGCTTGCTGAGGACCAGGAGGCGGAAGATCCAGACCTATGCCCAACAAGCAACCCAAAGAGTCAGGGACGCATAGAACTGGATAAGTATGGAGTCGATGTCGAAAGATGCAATGAACGTTTCATTCGAGAAGAATCTTCGTTGTTCCTACGTCAGCCTTCACGGTTACTAGACGCCTCCTCCATGCATGCTTCAGGCAGAGTCCAAGGCCAGGTAGCAGCATCTACATGCGCTCATCAAGAGCTTGAACGGCTAGTGTCGCTAGTGCCTGCCGTTCGCCCATTTTCTGACTTCCGGACGCCGGCAGCTGAAGTCGCGTCAGACATTGATCCAAAACCCGAGTCCGTCAATATCCCCCAAGCAAAGCGCCTGCTTCATAGAGACGAACGGGGTAGCGAAGTACGCATCGGCAACAGCAACAGTACCACGGCCACTAATCACCCCCAACGTCATCAGCAGAAGGAGAACATGAACAATACTAACAATGCCCCGAGAAAGAAGGCGGCTAAGCGACGGAGGAAACAATCAGTTGCTCCCAATGTTCCGCCCAAACCCCAACCTAGTTCCCAGTCGATAAATATTGGTGCTCCCAAACTAGGAGTGGTAGGGAGGCCAACACCAGCTATTTTAATAGAAGAGAACCGGAGACAAGGCCTGAAATTCGCGAAGCCTGTGGTACCGACACAGATACCGAGCCGCGAGCCTTTGTCGAAGAAGACTACTCCCGCTAGACCCAAGCGCGTCCACGCCCAAGGGGAGATAGCGCCACCTGCGTTCTATCATCCCACCGCAAACGTTAACATCAACACCGCCATGCCAGCCCCCCAGGTTCTGGCACTACAACCCAGCACTTCTTTGCAACCTGTGGCAAACAATAGAGCTGTACAAACGAGCAAGCCTGATAATCCGCTGGCGTGTGACAGCTCATTGCATCGAGAGTCCGTCTTAAGCGATCAGTTGAGTGGGGCCAGCTTTCTAAGCATGGAGGAGTGGTGTCGTCGGGCAAAACCCCAACAGCAAGCGGCTATACCGGAGGGCAGCACGCCACGAGGGATCGCAATTGATAATAACAATAAGAAGCGTCAGAGGCTCGAAACACCAGCAGATTGGTTGACGCCTTCACCTAAGCGGACCAGAGTAGATGTAACAGCTTGCCATTCACAAGCAAACTCGGTACCAAGCAACAAGCCTCGAGATACACGTCAGTACAATCAAACAAGCAGCAGAAAGCGCAGACGGGGCAACGCGAATAGCAAATCGAGTCTCCCTCTCACGCCATTGTCGGACAGGAAGGGGAGACAAGACAATATACAAATCGACACAGGTTCACGTCCCAATAAACCGTCTCGACCATATGGTCAAAACAACACATGGCAGCAGAAGCCGTGGCACGGTCCTTGCGGCCCTGGCTCATCAACTGGTTTCAGGAGTCAAACCGCACCGCCCGGGGCAGTGGGTGAAGAGCGTCATACCTCGAATAAGCCGATTCCATCAATTGAGGAAATCGATACTCGGGTTGCTGCTACTCATCAAACTCCGAGACACAGATATAGGAAATCCAAAAGCCGGAAGCCCTCAGGGGGCAAAGCACCATACGGAAGGGAATTCGGGTACAACAACGGCAAGGACGTTCACTCGGAGAGAACCACATCATTTGAGCCCAAAGCAAATACGCAACAAACACGCTCTTGGCAAAGAGGTGCTGCTGGAGAGAAACGCGAAGATGAGGGAATAGGGAGGGAAAATATATCAGTCATTAGGTTGTGGTTACAGTCACTTGTCGCAGTTATTAATCGTGTAACTCTTGTATGAGCCTTTTGATGCAAAATACTGAAGTCCTCTGTTGAGCATATATAGCTCATTTGCGTGTCATAGACACGCTGTGAAGCGTAACTGGTCTTAAATCAGACTTCCAGACGGTACCTGCAACGAGGTCATGCAGTAGGAAATAAAAATTTTATGGAGACGTCAGTTGACCTGACACTGCCAGTAGCTGTCAGCCTAGGACCTCGTACCTAGGTACCTAGGTAACCTAGAGAGTCATGGTGCAGTTTAGGAAGGGAGGCAGGAAGGCGGTACAAGCATACTAGGTTATAGGTCACTTTTGCCTCAAGCTCTTACTATGATTTGCTGGGTTAAGCTGGGCTAGAGAAAGATAAAACTGCGAATGTACGTGCGGGTTAGGTTCCTTAACTGACCAAGATCAGCTGTTGCCCACCACTGTCTGGTAGCCAGACTGATCTCGGTAATCTTTGACGAGGGAGAAGATTCACATGTACATAGTAAAGGAGTTGTTATTGTGCCTCGGGAGGACATCGATGAGTCGGGGGTACCGATGTAGCTTTTTGCTGGTTCTTATATTAGAGTATTATCGTGTTCCTAGGTCAACCACTGGCTGCCGAACCACTGTAGCGAGCATCGTTAGTGATTCACTCTAAGATTTGCTCTATTCGCCGTGAACTCTAGGTAGCTCTGACAATATTACTGACAATAGCCTATATGATGTTATGTACCTACATCAAAACTGCTCAAGCGTTACCTGGTTTCACTCAAAGTTAATATGTAATTACCTACATAGTACAGTATGCTACTCTATCAGGCAATCCTGTCAACCGATGCTGAGGGGCAGATCTTGACAGTTCGCGGATTTTTCGTGAAGGATTTTTATCCACTGTTGTTCGTTGGTGTTTCTGCAGGTCATAAAGCATTTTCACCTGCGTGTAGATACTTTTAGGTACTTCTGTGCTAGATGTCAGGGCTAAGCATAGTAGTAAATCGGTACGCTTTCCACTTAGTAGAAGTAACCGTAGGTATCGCTGAGTTTTCTCCGTTGTTGTATGGAGTGTACCGAGAATCCTCAACAAGAACTCGAGACGTCCCCAACAGAAAATTAGCGCCAATGCCAAGCATTGCGATCCTGGCAGGGAGGCGGAGGAATGGATACCTACCCTATTCAGGAAATGGGGGCAAAGGGACCCATCTCTTCGTCCTGCTGTATATCATTGGATAACACCTCAAACCTTTGACGACACTCGTTGATCTTCAGGGCCACTACAACACCGAATTCTGCTCGATATGCATACTGCATAGGAGATGCTCACGAGCATCTCACAGCACCAACAAGTATCAATGTACTTTGTCAGCTTGATGTCTCATGGTCTATAAAGGGAAAGAATGCGACAAGCCAGAAAAACAAAATGGAGCTGAACTGATAAAGCGGCGACCGACTACCTATAGGTCCACAGCAAAGCTGTATGTATATACCTACAGTAGTAGGCATATGCAAGCCACGATGTGTGCGTTGTCCGGTGGTGCTAACTACCTATTCGCTAGGCGCCATTCGCTAGAAACTACCTACATCCACGAGTACCTGCCTCATGTCTTGCTCTGTAATGGACTGAGACGGTCTAGCCTAAGACGTTAAGTACAGAACGTGGAGTTTTGTAGCGGTGAGGAGATGGCGCTGCTTCCTTTTCAGTGTGCCGCCTTTGCATTGTCAGAAACTACTGCTATATGGTCACGAAAGCGCAGAACTATGGAACAGAATATTGACTTCTGTGCAGTGTTCACGAATAAGTAGCTATAAAACATTGAACAGTTCTATCACCAAGACCGCAGGTTGAATTAAGACTACCAATACTCGTTCTTTGCATGTGAAGCGAGTCGTAAAATATTTCTGGGTAGACCCCTTCTTGTTTCATGGCATTCCATTGGTGACCGGAAAACCCCACGGATTTGGTGGGAACCAACGATTGGTCAATTGCTGGTTTATCAACGAGATCTTGGGTTAGATGCTTCGGTAGCCCCATGAATTAAAAGACTGAATAAGAGGACCCTTAAAAGCAAGGGAGGTAGGTACCCCTACAGCATACTTACATCTTAGTAAGGGTAGGCTTAGGTAAATAATTCGAAGGGCAAACCTTCCCTCCTTCCATCGCCCTTCCGACGTTCTGACAAGAGGGACCCTCTGAATATATGTAGGTAACCCACAAGTACCTACTCTCAACAACTTCTTGACCCCACACAGTACTTATGGGTCGAGGCCGGGCATGTAGATACGAGGGACATCTAGCCAATTTCTCGTACCGCCTTCTATGCGTATGTTGCTATGTGAATGAGAGTACCTGTTCATCCCCCATAATATACACATAGGCACGTGTGTTTGACAATTTATGGGTACATGTATGTTAAGCTGTGTATTGTATCTGTACCTTGCTGAAACCTTAACCACTGTCATGCATTGTCAACACGTCGCCTAGCCTAGGTACATTACACAACCTTGGAAGTTTTAAACATAGCCTGGTGGACACTAGGAGAGGGGGAAAAAAAAGAATACCTATCCCTTATCCAGATCTTTTTCGCCTCATCCCGTCTTGCCCAATCTCCTGCCCCCTAATTACCTAACCTAAGTGCTTAGCTATATAATTTGTCCACTCTTAAGTAGGCCTACCAACCTTTTTCCCTAACCCTCCGTATTATATTAGCGGCTTAGTGCCTACACATACGGAAGACAGAGGGGAAAATAGAAGAGAATTGGTCCTTTATTTCGGTTTCCTCGACAAACAACATACTGTTTCGAGGAAGAAGAAGAAACCCCGAAGAAGCCACCTAATTTGACCTCTTCCCGTTGTCAACATCATGGCTTCCGCGACTACTAGCGGTGTTGCGCGCCAAAACCCCGCTCTCCGTCGTACGATGACCTCGACGACGACGGATACCGACCTCTCTACACCTTCGACTGCCATTGCTTCACCTATCGATTCTCCTAGGCACTCAGCCTCGTCGACTTCACTTTCCTCTCTATCTTCCGTCGAGGCCGTAAAGCCTAACCATGGCAAGCTCATCGACACCTATGGCAATGAATTCCAGATCCCCGATTTTACCATCAAGGACATCCGTGATGCCATTCCCAAGCACTGCTATGAGCGCTCCGCCGCCAAGGGTCTTTATTATGTTTTCCGGGATATTGCCAGCCTAGCAACCACTTTCTATCTCTTCCACACATACTTGACTCCCGAAAATGTGCCCTCCACTGCTGCGCGCGTCGTTCTATGGACCCTTTATACTTTCATTCAGGGCTTGTTCGGTACTGGCATGTGGGTGCTGGCCCACGAGTGCGGCCACCAGTCCTTCAGCACTTCCAAGGTTCTGAACGACACGGTCGGTTGGACCCTTCACTCGGCTCTTCTTGTGCCTTACTTCAGCTGGAAGATCTCCCATGGCAAGCACCACAAGGCCACTGGCCACATTGAGCGTGACATGGTCTTCGTCCCTAAGACCCGAGAGGAGAAAGCTAGCCGCCTCGGAAAGCTAGCCCACGAACTGTCCGAACTGGGCGAGGAGACCCCAATCGTCACCTTCATCATGCTTCTCGGGCAGCAGCTGATCGGTTGGCCCAACTACCTTCTGAGCAATGTTACAGGCCACGACAACCATGAGCGACAGGTTGAGGGCCGTGGAAAGGGAAAGAAGAATGGCTTCTTCACTGGTGTCAATCACTTCAACCCCAACAGCCCTCTGTACGAAGCCAAGGATGCCAAGTTGATTCTTCTCAGTGACATTGGTCTTGCTATTACCATCTCTGCCCTCATCTACCTTGGCAACAACTACGGTTGGTCCAACCTCCTGGTTTGGTATTTCCTGCCATACTTCTGGGTGAACCACTGGCTCGGTAAGCAGCAGCAAACCCCTCATTGACTTGTAATTCTTTCGTAGCAGTCCAAGCTAATATCCTGTTCGTATACAGTCGCCATTACATTTTTGCAGCACACTGATCCTTCTCTCCCGCACTACACTGGTGAGTCGTGGACCTACGTCCGTGGCGCCGCTGCTACTATCGATCGCGAGTTTGGCTTCATCGGTCGCCAGCTGCTTCACGGTATTATCGAGACCCACGTCCTGCACCACTACGTGTCCACCATTCCCTTCTACAACGCCGACGAGGCTAGTGAGGCCATCAAGAAGGTCATGGGCCGCCACTACCGCGCCGATACCAACGACGGTTCGATCGGCTTCATCAAGGCCATGTGGCGTAGCGCGAGAATGTGCCACTGGGTCGAGCCCAGCGAAGGTGCTGAGGGTGAGGGCAAGGGTGTCTTGTTCTTCCGCAACACGAACGGTCTCGGTACCAAGCCAATGAAAATAAGCCCTTAGAGTAACGCATGAAGATGGGGCTGCTAGCAATTTGGGACGGATTGTGACTTTCAAGTCATATCGGGCCTTTTTTTTCCCTACCTGCGTCCTAGATCGTTTTGTCTTTTGAATAAGGTGCAAAAACCCCACCGCAATAAGGAGAGAAAAGATGGAGATAACCAACGCCTGCGTCCCTTTGGGGACGATGAAGTCCCGCCCATCATTCCTTGGACATTGGACATAGTCGGCTCGGGGAAATCGGAGTTTAGGCAACCCACCAACCACACCCTTTGTTTTAATCAAGAGTTTTCGAACGGGCAAAGAAAAATTAGAAGAGGTCCATTCAGCGAAACTGGGAAAACTGGGTTATAGAGTGTGGAAAGGCGTTCAACAAACCATAAATGCACTCATCAAGATGAGAATCACTTATTTGCTGTCTTGTTGAGTTATGCTTTCAAAGGCGATGATTTCCGCGGACACGACCAACCAACAAAAGGACATGTTTAGACTAAAAAATAAGACAAGACCAGGATGGCGAGAAACCAGTTTCCAAGTCTGTCTCGGTTTACCTTAGCTATGTCAATATGAATACAAGAAGAAAAACAAAGTTGCATCATCTACCAACTTGTTGCATTTGCATTTCCATATTAATCGTGATCTCTGCAAAGCAATGTCTTGCCAACTCATGAAATGGCATATACAATAAGTAGCAAGGCAGGCAAGCAGTTAGTACAACCCGCATGATTCAATTCCGTTCTAGATCCAGGGGATGCAATGAACAGCCAGGGATATGCAACCAAAAAGGTACTATTCTTCTTGTTTCACGAACTTAGGTCCACCGCCACTTGTTTTCCGTTCCCTCTTGCGCTTCTGCTTAGCATGCCAGGCCTTGCGATCGTGGTTGCGATGACGGGTCGCCGTCTTTTCCCCGTGTGACTGCGTCCGTTCCCGTTTATTCCCCAACTTGTCGACACTGGCATGTTCTGCTTTAACGATTATAGTTCCTTGGTCGTCACCCTCGACACGCTTGTGTTTGTCATCTTCGTTTTCCACGAGGACGAAGGACACGATTCGTTTGACGGGAGATGGGGTCGCAGGAATGATTTCGTCTCTATCCCGGCTGAGACAGGGGCGCTTTCTACTACTATTCTGATCTTGGATTTGTGCTTGAGGGCGAGTTTGCGTTCGGCTACTTCGTGTCCGTTCGACCCTGGCTTGTCGCGCCTGGCCAGAACTACTCGTGATGGAGATGGGGATGGGGCTATCGTCGAGCAAGGCGTGCTGACATTCTCTCAGAACAGCTTCAACGCTCAATTCCCGTTCTCTGAAGTTCTCAGTCCAAGGACTCGAAAGCACTTGTTCGGCTTCTTGTAAGCCCATGGCAGCATTGTTGCTGGGGCTGCTATTGATCTCGGAAAAGCTCCTAAGACCGCATGAACTGACTTTTCCGTTCACTTCCTCGTCGTCATCGCTCTCGCTATCAGAAGAAATATTATAGGGGTCGTAGAAGGATGTACCGGCTGAGGACGGCACGCTGGGGGCAGCTCCTTTTCTGTTGCTTGCTGCTGGCTTCAGGGGTGTGCGTGGAGGAAGCACATTTTTGAAGTTACTACTATTATGACTGCTACTACCTGGCTCTTGTTTTACGCGTACGGGTGGAGGCTTACGCCCAGAAGACGTACGGCAGGCGGGGGCGGTGATGGGCTCGTTGTCGTTTTGTTGCTGCCCGCTAGGACGAGGCATTTCTAGCTGCTCTGCTTCGTCTGGGGTGCGCTGGGTAAGTGGCCTTGATGACATGAAGTTCTCCCATTTTTTGAGGGCGGCAGAAGCGAAAGCGGGCGTGGCTTTTGTGGATGTGGATGGAGCGATGGTAGAGGTCGATTGCGATGCTTGAAGCGTGACTGGCTTGATGTAGGTATCCAGCTTTTCCTGGCCGGCCTCACGAGTCCCTATGCTGCTCGAAGATCGATTCTGATAGAACCGGTCAGTCAGCATACCGACTAGCTAGCTAGAGACTGGACTAGAACACTGGCAAACAACTAATGTTATATTGCGATTCTGACACTCAGACACATACCTTTACTGCTAATACGGATTTCGGAGTCCTCGCCGAGCCCGGAGCCGCAGGACTACTCGAATAACGAGGGTTCATCAGCGAATCTTTGACGGCCGGCACAGAAAGATAATGCGCCTTCATGTCCGGCCTAATCGTCGGAATCCTGAAAGTCTTATGATGTGACGAATTGCTATTGGCATGATGAGTTTTGGGGAGTACACCCTATGATGTGAAACAAAGAAGTAAGTAAGCGTCAGTGAGATAAAGAGTTATACTGTATGTCCAGCTAACGTATCCTTCATTATTATACTTACATTAATAGTAGAAGAAGCGACGCTGTTATGGTCTCTAGCAGATCGGAACGCTAGGGCTCGAGATGACAGGCTGTCGTTGGGTTTGGCGTCTGGAATGGTTACCTCACCCGCGTCGTCGTTATCGTCGCTTTCGTCGTCGGAATCGATCATGATGATTTCCTGCGTAGTAGGTGGTTGCGGATGCTTTCGGGGCGGTATCCCGCAGCTACTACCGCTGCCTTGCTTCAAAACTGACATTTCGGATGCAGCCGACGACATTGCGAAACCCTCATTTTCCCGTGAAAGCTGTATGGTGCGAAGAATTGTTGTAGTAGTAGTAAACGTGGGCAAAGGCGTGTGTTGGATAATGGCGTAGGTAGGTAGTTGCCCTCTAGGTTGAGTGCGAAGAAATTGGCCAAACCGCCGCCAAGCAGCAATACACGCATGTATTGTCCACTTTCACCGTTTGTCGTTCAGAGTTATGGTTATTGAATGCAGAAGGTACCTCCAGTTCAAGTACCGTTCTGTCAACCTACCCGTGCCTTCCAGGTAGGCAAGTATCAGAGCTTGGAAGGTACGTGACAACTCGCATTATCCATTCTAACATCCCCCATATTTGTTACAAAACACGCCATATATTAATATGGTTGGTTGTTGTGGGCCACGAAGTGCATTGCATCTGATATATCTCAAAATCGCCATGTTGTTTTGTTATTATATACCTAGGTGTACATGAAAGAAAACAACCACCAGGCCTGCTATCACGGCCCACAGACCTACAGAGGTCGTCTTGGCTTGAAGTACTCCTTGAAAGTGTCTGTGTTCTCTAAGTTACACTTATAAACGACGAGGCAGCAAGTAATAAGCAGACTGGGAAACCTTCGTTTCCAGAATCCGAGGTACCCGTCGGGGAGCGGCCCTACCGTCTTTTTCAGAGTATCACTCATGTCGCCATAATGGGAGCGCTTATTTCGGAGGGCACGTAACAGGTCCAACAACTTGGTCCCCGTATACTTGCGCTGCTTGCCTAAGCTCTCAACGAACTCCTTAGGTAACGCCTTAAGAAAATCCCCGCGGCAAATCTTAGGAGCGTAGGCTTCGAGCGTTGCCAACGATTCTGATATCGGGTCACGGGGTTCCAATTCGAAGTGATCTGACACGTCGCAGAGGAATGCCAATTGTTCCTTGGCTGACCAGAAGAAGGGATGCGCCATAACATCCATAGCTGTAGGTCGGTGCTTTGGCTCGCTTTGGAGCATCTGCTCAACGAGTGCTTTAGCCTCGAATGAAACATCCCCAAGGACATCTAGTGGCTGGAGACTAAATTGTCCTTTCCGAATATTGACCTCTCTCATGTATCGATCACCACAGTCGAACGGGTGGAGTCCCTTAGTGAGCACGTAGTAGAAAACCAGCCCGAGAGAGAAGATATCGATGGCTCGGGTAGCACGCCGATTGGGCATAACATCGGAGCTTATCAAATGAGTGCTCGAATCACTGTGGATGCTGCTGATGGATCCCAAGTTCGAGCCCTCACGCGCATCATCGTCGAGAAGAAGTTCAGGCGCTCGCCAGCCCGAAGTGCCGGCCGCGTGAGCAGTCGTTGCTCCAAACGAGGATTGCCCGCCTTCAAGCTTCTTACAGAGCCCGAAATCCGACACGAGGAGCCGGGGCCGGCCATCACGGCCCATTGTAACCAATATGTTTTGAGGCTTAAGGTCGCGATGAACAATTCGCAAATCATGAAGGAAACTCAGGCCATTGGCTATCTGTAGCAGGATCTGCGGCGTGTTCATTTCGCTAGCTTGAGCGATATCCGGGTATAATTGAGGCTTGTCAATGATATCGGATAATGATGCCTGACAAAGCTCTAACGCAATGTAGAGAAAATTGTCATTTCTTGACATTGCATAATATCGTATCACTAGGTTTGCGCATTAGTGACCATGTTTACGATCAAAAGGAAGCGAGTATTAGTGTTAACCTACCATTGGGATGATGGTCGCTTTCTAATAATAGCTGTGTTTCCTGAGTTGCAATATCCCAGAACTGCGTCAACATGCGTTTCACCGCCACGTCGCGGCCATGGAATTTGCCTCCGAATACGAGGGTGCCATTGCTACCGAAGCCCAGCTGGCAATCGTGGTTGATCTGAATGCCCCCTACGGTGACAAGGGGACCGCTATCATCCGATGCGTCATTGGACATGGTGGTAACACTTGTTTCCAACTTAGGCGGAATACCGACGTTCTGAAGCCCAGAAGCGCCCTCATTTGGCTGCTGTGCCTCATTGTCTGGCGAATCATCTGATGCTTCCCGTTGCTTCTTAACCCCTTTCTTGTGTTTGACGCCACCTCTCCGGCCACGGTGTGCTTTTTTCTTCTTCTCCGGCGATTCTATTTCAGAGGGCTGCTTTTCCTGTACCTCGTTGGCGGCGTCGGCCTCTGGATCGGGAAGAGCAACCGGAGGCTGCACCTCTTGGACAGTAGCGTCGGCGGGACTTTCAGCAACTGGTGCCTCCGCTGGCGTTTCACCCACGTCCGGACTAATAGTTTTGTTCTCTTCCGGGACTATAGTTTCCGGTTGGCTAATGGCATCTGTGGGCTGGACAAAAGCTGGTGTCCTTAAATATTCACTTAGTGAAGGCCGCCGGAGCTGATTATAATATCGGTATGCCAGATAAGCCAGGATAACGAAGACGATAGGGTTCGTGAAGAGATCTTGAAACCAGTCAACAGCATAGTGAGGTAGTGTTATGACTGTCTCCATAATCTGAGTTAATTCAGTTTCAGGGTCTGGTATTATGGAAGGGACGGGATCCTCTTCGAAATGATCACGTACGTCCTCCATGTCCGAGTAGGACTCAGAGGGCAGGGTGGGTGGCATGCCTGATGACCAGTCTGGCATGTGAATGCCATCCCCTAAAGTGTGGACGCCAACAAGAGCCGCAGAAAGACGTCCAAAGTCGATAGGACCATCGTTCTCCCGCCAATTTCTGTGGACAATCTGGGCACCAGGGCCATCCACAATGAGAGGATAAGACCGGCCAGACATGGCATACCAACTACCAGAGCTTGTTTGATTAAGGAAGACACTGTGGGTTCGGGCCCAAGCTGACTCCTCGTCCTGGACAGGAGCTATAGGCTGTGGCAATAAAACAAGTTCAGGGTTGCTTCCTGATGGCGCATCCTGGGGCCTGGCAACATCAAACACGCGTGCAACAGGAACAGAAAATTCTAGAGCAAACGAGGCGGTAGCGGTGGGGTGAGATATCGCGTAGACCCTACCATCGTGCTGGCTCGTAAAATATCTATTGTCTGGGGTAGCGTGATACTGCTGATGAAGGTCGTTATCAAAATTATTTGGACCCCATTCGGCATATCTCAGCGTAGCTATATCTCTCCCGTTATCCAGTTGATGAATGTCTACCGTATATTCAGTACGACTCAGCGTGATAGTGCCACTGTTGCTGCATTCTTCTGTATCGCTATCCATTAACCCGCTGTTAGGGGGGAAGCAGGTAGCGCTCTGGTCGACTTGAGCACCAGACTGGCCGAACCATTTTAGGACTCTGCCGGTGGCAGCGTCGACAGTGATTAGAGTGTTCTTCTTGTGGCCAGTATATACTACTGGGGGATCTGAGGAAGCGTAATGACCCATTTCGTCAACTAATTGTTTCATAGTGTAGCCAGTGCTCATCAAGCCAGCACCAAATTGGGAAGTTGACCAGACATAGACAGGCCCGTTGTTGGTTGGTTCGATTGCCCATATATAGTCATCTAATGGGTGCCGGCCCTGGTCGCTCTTGTCATTTGCAGATGACGCATTTGGACGATAATGAATCGTCTCAACGACAGGCTGTTCAACCTGCAGATGCCAACGCTCGTCACCAGACTCGCGATCCGCGGCATAGAGATGTCCATCGACGGTCGCCAGAAGAACGTAGTCTTCTACTTCCCAATTCTCCAGACTCCGCGCAGATTGCAGCGAGGATAGCCCATGACCAGCTAACAGGCTGGGCATATGTCTGTGAGAATTTGGTGCTCGAACGGGCTGAGCCGGAGCCAAAGTTGCGAGGGCGCTCGCATCGTTATTGGGTGAAATGTCATTAGTGTGTTGCCCAGTGGCTATTATGGAGTTTTCACGGCTCCTCACGGGGCCTCTTGGTTTCATGGTCGCGGCAAGTTTTGCCGCAGCATGGTCGCCTTCCAGTGGTGATTCATGCCGGAAACGAGGGAGGCCTCTGCGTCCTCGGGTATCGAAATCACCTCCGTCATGTTTGGGGATATTGACAAAATGCGGTGCTTGTTCAGGAGATCGCTGTTGGGGAACCTGTTGCTGCTGCTGCCGAGCATCTACAAGCTGAAGCCATGGAAGAAGTAGCACGGCCAAGGCAAGGAACACCTTGTGCTGTGGCGCGACTGGCCGTCCCTCTCGAGGAGGCCGTCGCAACATAGTGACCAAGCTACCCTAAAGACGGCGATTGTGGTATAAGTGTTAGTTCAGTTACGTACTATCAACCATCATATTGTTAAGCCGACAGGACGAACAACTCGCCAGCGACGCGATCCAGACCCGGGGAGGCGGCAATTTGCAAGTTAATCAGGGGATAGATAGTCCCATTAAAACTTGACAGCAGTTTTGATGGGCTTGGTAATGTATGTATGTCGTAGATGAAGTCAAGACAGGACATGCGACTGTTTGAATCGAGGCTGGACAGTAGAACTAATCCGCTATCTGTTGCGAGGGATGAATGACGGCGAGGCCACCGGTTTCCTCAGGTCGATCTAATATCGGATGATCGACTCTTATATTGGTATTGACAACAGAGGTGGAAGGGTAGATATAGCGAAACCGATGGTTCTGTGATTGATTTCGAAGGGAGGTAAATCGAAAACGAAGCTGTATGATAGGCGGCAAAACGTCATCCGGCTGGAACTGCGTGTCGAGAAAGGGGGTTTGACTCGTGGTAATTTGGTGTTGAGCTTGCCTTTGAGCCAAGGAAAGCTGATAGAACTAAAGCTGTCTCGAATAAATGTATGAATTCCGGATTCTGTTATGATTCACGTATCACGACACCATGTCGATAGTGGATGAAAGCGCTCGGAGACTACAAGCGAAGGAAGACAACCAAGTTCGGGGAATTGAAAACAAAATCCGCTGTGGTATTTGCTTATGCGACTGAGCCAAAAAGAGAAACTAGAGGACGTGACAAAAAGCTTAGGACGTGCTGCAAGCCCTTCCAACTAGTAGAAGCACAGAGAAGAGATGAGAAGGAGACTTCTCTGGGTGATACAACGAGTAGTACGCCGGCAAAATTGATGGCTTACGCCGGAAGGTAATAATAGTGTGTGATACGCATATTACGGGAAAACGCTGGGGGCTCGCGCACGAGAAGTAGGGCTGGAAGGATTTGGTGATGCAAGGTGGTGAGACTGGGGCGTGGTCGAGATCATTGATGAATGGTTCAATTTGGGCCAATATAAGGAGCGCGGGGGGCGCAGTTTCCAACTCCGGTTGATCAACCCGTCGGTTATACAGAGGACACCCACTGGATACGACGGACCGCAGGGGGGCACCTACCGTAAGGAGTGAACACTCGTAAAATTGGAAAACGGGCCAATGAAACATGTAGTTAGTTGTATACCTAGGTAATATTGTAACTGAGACACATAATACTTTTGCTTCGAATGCAACACTTCAAAAATGTTGTGCGTCTGATTTAAGATGCCATTCAGAGCCTCTTGGACGACAGGAGAGACTTACGTGCATGTACATGAAGCTGTTATTTCCTGGGGTACCTAGTTGAATCCACAACCGCACACAATACTGCAGTGCCTTAAGGGCTAAAGAGACATGGCACACGCCAAGGTTCGGCAAGGCTACAACTAGTAATACAGTGCCAATCACATAGTCCTAAGGTCCTACCAAGTACTGTATAACGTACTACACAATGACAAACAGCTACGTGTAGAGTAGTACCTAAATGTAGGTTAGATACTCCTCCGTCCGTTCAATATTGATGGTATGTGTCCTTTTCCTTGCATACCTAATATGCTCAAAGCAGATAGCCTTAAGGAATGCCTAGGTTAGTACATGATTGGTTGATGAGTAGGTTGGCTCATATACCTAGACTATTGAAGTCAGAAAAAGAAACCTAGAAAGCTTGATACTACCTAATAACACGGCATCTACCTATGTACCTATCTGTCTGAAACAGATCGGCGAAAGTTGTCCCTATCCTACAGCCAGGATCAGCTCTACGGGATACTTTCGGAGCTCACCTCAACTGCCTAGGTATTGACATTGAGAAACCTCAAACTATGTACTGATAAAGGCCAGGGGGTTTTCATGATAGCTTCACGCGCAAGATAGCTAGGGCTACGGCTGTTTACAATCCGTGCAATCAATCCTGTAAAAAGCCTACTTACAATAAACATATATGCGTCAACGAAGCCAGGCTGCTGAATCCCCTATTACTAATTATATTTGTCATTAACAGGACCTACCTGATGTAACTTGACGTTACTACTTACCAAGTGCCTTGGGCGAGCGGCATATATAAAGATATTATATATTTGGAATTGCCTTTGTTCTCTAGGGAAGTGCCGACTACCGGGTTAAGGTTACTGCACTCTGTACGTCATGTGAATGCGTGGCTGCTACCTAGTACCCCTTTGGTGTTATATGGGGAATGCAGAGTGTGAGTGGGAAGCGGATGAATAAGGAAGAATCTATTTGCACCTCCAGTTTGCCGAAGTAAGGGTGTATGTACATTTATAATCTACCCCAGAATTTACTTTTATCGTTTGTTCGATTTGTCGTCTCTTACTTGATCAAGAAAAGGTTTGCACAAGTGACAATGAAGCCTACGAACCAAGGTATAGACAGAGATAAGCCAAGTACTGTCTAATGTTGGGCGAAACCGGGTCTTGAACCATATACATCAGAATAGAAGTGAATAGAGCTCTTCTTCAAAATCCGTGTCAAGTTTTAAGACTCAGCGTTTTGTCAGATAACCCTCCTATCACCACTGCAATAAAACCTTTTTCCGGCCTTTACTGCCCTTCTTCCCCTTGCCGCCAGTATCATCCTCTTCTTCCGCAGCAGCTGAGGCTGAGGTGCCCTCACTTGAAGCTCCCCAGCTGAACCCGGTGTTTCTCGGGCCTCCTAGGTCTCTTCGCACACTACCAGTGCCATACCCGAATATCGTGGTAGTCGGCTTGGGAGCAGCAGGAAGGGCGGGGAACGCATCTTCACGACTGACGCCGAGAGCTGGCCTAGCCGGCGCCGGGCTTCGTGTGCTGGTCGTTGCCCCCCACAGAGGCCCTGAGGATGGCCGAGATGCGGCACCGCTGCTAGATGGTAACGAAGGGAAGGCTGCTGCCGGGGATGGGGTTTGTCTGCTTGGTCCAGCGCTTGGAAATAGCGCGGCCGGATGCTCTACACTGGATCGGCGTGACTGTTCCGTTGAGCTCTTAAGCTTTAGTACACGGGTCGTGTGTCTTTGGCTAGGGCCGGCTGTGGCCGTGGCAGGAACACTAGCAGCAGCTGCAGCTGCCCATCCGCTGGTTGAGGTTGTAGCACCACGCATACCGCTAAGACTTGGCAACGTCGGGTAGTCCTCATTGATAGCCCGCCAATCACTCCATGCCTTGCGCAGTCTCTCCGCTTTGACCTTGTCTTCGAACAAGTCAGCTAGCTCACGGACAAGCGTCCCGAGAGCTGTCGAGGAAACATCGGCAAATAAAGCGAATAACGCATCGGTCAGAGCCGTAGCCGTAAGCTTCTCTTGCCGAAAAGAGGATATATAAGATCGAAACTTTTCGACTTTGGCTTTATCGTTGTGGAGAAGGTTCGATGCGCGCTCAATGACAGCTGCGTGACGCGTTATCCGGGCGCGTTCTTCGGGTGTGAGATTGGGGTCTGTAAGCCTCAGACCTTCGAGCTCTGGTGCAGGTGGTGCAGCCGATGATGCAGTGGCCTGGCGTTGGCTCGACTGGTCGGCTTGGCCCGTAGAGCCCGAAGGACCGGACGTGCTAGACGAGAGTTGGCCACCAAATGTGCGGTTTGATACCGACTGAGATGAGTGTATCGCCAGCTGCCGTTGAAGAGCAAGTTCATCTCTTCGAAGTGGTTGTGCTGAGCTGGGGGGGAGCGGTTCCGCATTCGGATCCCGCCCTCTGCCCCGTCCTCTGCCTTCATGCTCCCCTTCTCTACCTCGACCAGACCCCCCACCTCTCCTTGGCTGTTGATATCTCTCACGAACATCAAAACCAGATAAATCAACTAGACGAGCCTCGCGCCTCACATCCTTGGAAAGAGAATTGCCATGCTCGCTTAGTTGATGAGCTTTCAGGTCCATCTCTGACCCGAACACCACAAATTTCTTCTCCAGGCATTCGCGGTCCGAGCACAGGTAATGATCCTTCCTAAAATGCTGTTCGAGGGAGTCGTAGTCGCGATAATAGTGTGGCTCTCTTGGGTTCTCACGATCGCACAGGAAACAGCGCTCATGTTTGTTCCGGCAGTGCTCGTATAACTTGTCGCCATCGTAGAACCGAGACCCGCAGAAACCGCACAGCGGGTGGCCCTTGAATCCAGTTTGATCTACCGCACCAGGCTGGTCGTCGCCATGGCGCATATGCTTCTCGTGTTCCTTATCGGTGAATAGTTCGTGTTCGTGTGTAAATACTTTCTTATTTCTTGTGCAAAGATCACACATCTTCTTGTGATGAGTGCTGCGAACATGGCGGTGCAAATCAGGCCATCCCAGGCCGGCGAAGTCGCAGGAGGTATCGGGGCAATTATATCGCAATAGCAGGACCGTATCACCGACTATCTCTTCATTTGTATAGCGAATGCCAATGTTGTCGTCGATGCTGGTTACGTCGTTGTCGGAGAAGTCCTGATATCGCTTTGCCGCGTCATCGGTGAAGATCACAAACGGGGCAACGGTCTATAAAGATGAGCAAACTATTAGCTTAAAACTATCTTGGAGGTACCATGATCAGAACGTACTCGACAATGTGCGCATTCCTTATTCTTATAGAGAGCCCTCATACGCAAAGCACAGATGTGACATGTTCTGTGATTACAAGGCGTAACAGAGTGGTGGATAACAGGGCTCGCACAGATGAAGCAAACCTCTGCCTCTGGATCCTCTTCCTCGTTGTTATTGCTAGCATTTTTCGTAGACTGCGGTTGCGCAGCTAGAAGATTGTTCTCTGGGAAAGGTCCCGAGGCTGACGGTTGGGGCTGGTTGTTAGCTGATGGTGCTGAGGCAGACGAGCTCCCTCCTCTACCTCTTTGGCGTTGCGATCGTGTATTATTACTTTGCGCACTGAAATTCGCGTTTCCCCGGCCACGACCACGGCCTCTTCCTCTAAAATGACCGCCTCCTCGGCCACGATTCGGTCCGGACGACGGTGATGAGTCGGGGACACCCTCTCCAGCCGATGCCATCGAGCTCTTGAAGCTTGAGTTGTGGGAGTGGTGGAACTTTGGACCGCAAAAGAAAACAGTGCTCGTTCGCCTCAAGTGGCGTGTTCAGAAAAGGATAGCAGCTCTTGGGCAGGTCAACCTTTGAGGGGCAACCCAAAATCCGTGCAGAAATATGCAAGACTTCGTATGATTTTGACAATGTGAAATGCAGCACGAAAAATTATAGATAAATCGCCTTTCTGGTCCTGGTTCATCGGAATTGGTTGGTAAGTGACTGGGTAAGCTACCCAGCACTGGAGTGACCGATGTTTGACGGGAAACAGATCTCTCAGGGATCCACGTCGTGAAAACGATGACACACCGGCAAAGCCACCTAAGTTTTCACTAAGCGTCTATTGAAGAACCCCACACGACCAACTACAACCGCGGGGCAGGCCTTGATACCTGCAAATAACCGTTATTAGATACAAACGGAGGCTCAGACCATTTTTATTTCCTGTCACATCTACAGATGTACCACTAAGCACCAGCAAGCATCCGCATTAGAGACTAGATATGTATGTACTCACTCTTGTAAGATGAACAAAAACTCCCAGCTAAGTATATGTGTATACAAGGCACCTAGCTCTAATACGACTGAGGACTTTCGTCATACCAGTACTGTTTAGAGGTACCTATAGGTTCTAGCGATCTAACCTAGAACGTCACATCCACGTAAATAAGACGTGGCCATGTAGGACGTTCCACCTTCGTAGTATCAACACTAGGTCAATATACGATTGCGCTCGTACTCCAGGGGATCTAATGAAATTACTGCAACAAGAGATCAATGTCAGGTACAGACTGCATCAAGAATGGCCGCCAAGCGGGACTACATGTAATGACTTGGTAGGTATGTAGTTGAGAGGAGGGGCAATTCGAATCCATACAAAACATCACAAGTCAGATACACAAGTCAGGTGCTGAGACGGTTTGGTCAATTTTAATGGGTAATAAATGAATCTCCTGCATTCATCGAGCAAGAGCAAAGACTATGACCTTATTCCACCAAGTATCCCATACCCATACCGACTGATTATGCGCCAACCAACAAGATATTAAAAATGTTGACCTGCCTATAAAACGCCATGCTTGCGGACCAACAACCTACTCATGACAGCAACCCGTAGAATTGCTGCTCCCACTCGGTATGTAGGTGTGCGTGCGGTGACTGGATCCGCTAAAACCACGCTGGAGATGGGATAATCCGCTCATTCTCAGCTCTCCAGGGGGGCAGCCTGTCAACGATAAAGTATGTCGTTGAGGCTTCCAGTAGCAGCTGTAGATGGCCCTAGGCTCCCTCTTCCACTGGATATAGGTGATTGCCGACTAGCTTGTTCATCTGGAACATATCGACCTTATTCACCTTGAAAACGGCTTGCATCCTGTCGTCACACAGTATCTGCCGCTTGTCGTTCGGGTCCTGGAGTTGGTTCTGTTTTATGTGCTCCCATAACTTCTTCACAACTTGAGGGCGGGAGAGCTACAGGAAAGTCAGCTGTGACAGGAACACTCCAGACTGGCCATCTCAAAGGTAGGCAACATCACGAGGGTTTAGCTTACCTGCGGTTCGCCACAAAGCTCTGCTAAAGGATAACTGAGATTAAAGGGTTTCTGGAAGCCGCCACCGGCTTTACGCTTCTTGGGGCTGGCTCCGTCACTTCCCTCAACGTCACTATCATCCTCAGGACGGACCCTCTTCTCGCTCTTCTTTTTCTGGACCGGCTTCTTCTTCTTCGTTGTAGCTTTAGCGCCACCGCGTGTGGTGCGGGTTCGCTGATTCTCCTCGGCTTGAAGCAAAGCAGCCAATCTCGCATCGGCATCTTCGGTGTCCTTGCCCTGGTCCTTACGCTGCTTTTTTTTGGGTGGCTGAGGGGAAACTTTGATTTCGTTCCCGTTCACGTCCTCGTCTTTCACAGTATATTCATGTCCATTCAGCACTCCATTCGCAGGTGAGCGGGGAACATTCGAATCGGGCAAATCCACAGTAGAAACGGCCGGGGCGGCGTTGGATGATATCGCATCAAAACGTTCTTCAATGAGAGTTTTGATGGCGTCCTATTAGTAGAGAGCAAACTATCAGTACAAAAGTCGAGCGTGAAAGAAGTTTCATAAGAATTGCAGCGCGAGACTTAGCGTATATTGCGCGCAGAATCATGTTGTTCTGGGAAAATTGGTACCTTTTGGTCGCTCAAGTCCTTCCCTCCTAAAGCATCTTGGAGGCCTGATCGAATCTTCTTGCGCGTGACAGTCTCGAGGTCAACCGTCGCCAGAATCCCATCGATGATCTGGGTATAGCGGATCTCTTCCTCTGCGGTCACTGTAATTTCAAGAGAATCAGACACTAGCTATCTTTAAAGATGTGATAGCAAACATTCTGCGAAGTCACAGGCGCAGCAAGACAAAGCTATGTAGGGGAAAACATACATGGTTGCGCCATGGTGTTGAAAACAAGGCCGATTGGTTCTATGTCGGATTCATGGAGGGGTCGCGAGAAGGCGTCTAGTGCAAGTATAAATTCTCATGCAGCAATTGTTGTCAGAATATAGCCGCCGATGGCGTGGGATGTCTAGGAAGTCGCACACGAGCGCGCATACAACTTCGGCGGCTGGCAGGTTGGTGTGAGGTATGTCTTGAGATAGAAATTATTATAGGAAATAAATTTGTATTAACGAACGACTCGGCAGGTGGAAAATGCGAGCTGCCAGCCTGTTAACATAGTTAGCTTGGAGAATTGGCCATGGTTCTAAGGCAAATCCAATTTTTTCTTATTTCCTTGTGAGAAATTAAAAACAATAAGGGCACAATGGCCGTGTGGTGATGATTTATATGCACGCATATAGATGCATATTGCTGTACAAAGGCGAAGCACTTACCTCAAAGCAACGCGGTATGCGCACAACCAAGGACCAAGTGTTGCAAGCCGGGGAAAACTGAGCGTTTGAGAAACAACCAACCCAAGCAGCGTAAGTGGTATCCCGATTCTCACGTGGTGTTGTACTAACCAAGCTACCTTTGCGAGCGCGGTCGTGATGGTGACAATTGCGTTGCGCTGTGGGGGATATGTGTAAACGTGTAGGTGCACCGGGCTCCGCAGTAGAATGCCGCCGCAAGGGACCAATACAGGTTCGGTAAGTGTCTAGACGGTTAGGCAGGTGTAGGTATGTACCGCCCTACCCACATGGGTAAGTAGGTGACTTATGTAAGATACCAAAACAGGTAGCAGTCAGCAACCCTGCTAGCCGTCGCTACCTTCTGGGTAACAAAAGAATGAATTATATTGCGATCGAGGATACGCGAAGATGTGTATTATGTACGTAGTACGGGAAATAGATGTCAATATAAATCGGATGACCAGTCAGTATGTTGAGGACGAGGCTGATGACGGTCCAAAAATAAACCTAAGGGATGAACTGACGTTGTGTTGTCTTTGTTGCTAAAAGGTCAGAGGGGACGGATATGTGTGGGTGGATGACGGTGAACGTATCGGCAAAAACCAATCAGCCTACTAGAGGTCGGGTACCTAGGTAGATAGGTGAGTCGTAGGCTGGGACGTGCTCCCCGATCTCCAGACCTAGGGGTCACCTAACCTAGTCCGTACCTAAACAAGGTAGGTTTCTTGCAGGTAACTTTCAGCCTAAAAACTGCGTACCCATCACAAAGCCGAAACTTACTGTATACCTCTACGTAAGTACTTATCAGAGGCAACGGGAGGTTCAATGTCATTTCTGTGCTGGGCCCTGTGAAACCAGCTGTGGCCCATTCGACAGGGACTGGAACTTCACTGTGCGATGTAAAGCTCCAGCGCTAAATCGTTGACGGTTGCGGGATGCATCGGGACTGGTTAAAGCCAATCACCGATGGCGATTTGTTTTTAGTATGTGTACCTAGGTAATTGAGAAACGCATCCGGTTGAGGTTCATCAGGTAAATATTCCAAACTCATAAGCCAAGTTACGGAATACGCAGGTGTTGATGGGGTTGATGAATTCCCAAGTTACTATGGACTGTTCTTATTCAAGTCCAAGGCAATTTATCAAGTTAATCAGAAGTAGGTAGCTGCCTAGGCACTGCTGTGTATATCGCAAGCCACATTAGACACCAATAAATTCCGTGTTACTACGCAAGTCTCATGCCCTTCTCGTCAGATAGTTACGTATCCAACACATGAAAGTATCTAACCCCTGGTGGGCAACAGTAGTTCTGTCTCAGCGCCTACGTAGACAGTGGTGGTGCTTTATGATGAGCATTCCTGTCTCCGGCTTCCCGCCTTAGACTGTTTAAAGAATCGAATGAGTAGGTACATATCTGCTCATACCCCCGACAATTATTTCTAGTCGCCGGTGTTACTACTGCATCGTTCGATTCTACCTCTGTCCGCCTTCCGTCGTAGCTCTACCGATGTGTAGTAGAGAAACAAGATTATAATCACCTCTGAATAAGTCTCTTGTAGTATCCATACTTTATTATATGTCGTGACAAATGTGAAGGGGATGATGGTATCTTTTCCCACACCGGATAAAGTATTTTTGCAAGTATTAGATATCTAACTACGCCTAGAGTCAAGCGGGTGGCTCTGTTGCTTTCCGTAGACGCCGTGACCTTCGAAGAGCTTGCCCATCATTCAGCGGTGGGAGAGGGCGCTGTTCTCGTATAGCAGCGGGTTTTCTTGCTCGAGACGCTGCCTTGGGTGCTCTTGTCTTAGTAGGAGCTGTCCTGCTGGCTGCCGGCTGTTCCTTCTGCGGGTAGGGCGCCTCACTACGTGCGAGCATCTCCACAAAGGCCGCAATACGCTTTTCCTTGCCTGCCTGAGTCTTGAGAGCGTTGAGGCGGAAGTAAATAGCAAAGCGGTTCTGGCGTGTCAAAACATCCCACATAGCCTGAGCCTCAGGCACAGCGGCTACGGCTGCGAGAAACTCAGGGGGAGGCTCAGCAGTTGCCTGACCGGCGTACGCGGCTTCCCACCGACCGTCGGCCTTAGCAGCATCGACGGCAGCACGTCCGAGGGCGGTCACCCGGCCTTCCTTCTCAAGTCGTGCGATATGATCGACATTGCGACGCGACCACAGACTTTTCGCAGTGCGAGGGGTAAAGCGCTGCGAGTAGGTGCGCTCGTCGCCACCTCGAGCCTGGCCGTCAATCCAACCTTGGCACAGGGCTTCGTCGAGGGCTTGCGCATAAGTAAGTGACGTAGGAACCGTGTTGCCCTTTTTTGCCAACGTCAGCCACACGCCTTTCGACGTCGCGGCACTCCGAGCAAGCCAGCTAGACCATGCCGTCGCGTCAGCGACAGTAAGGACTGAGAGCTCAGCCGGCATTTGGTTATAGGTGGTTTAGTTAGGTAAACATCCCGCTAGACTTTGAGGTGTTGTTACGGTTTGGAGCTTCGAGTGATGTTTACGTTGATGGGTTTAATTAAGTACGGCTGCAGGTGTGCTACAAGCAATAATTGGGTCGTAACTGGACCCTGCTTTGTTGCCCGGACACGGATTTCCCAAACGAGAAAGCATCAAATAGCTACTAGGTTAGTATGCTTACTTCGTACTTAGGCCGGCTGCCCAGCCTCCTTACAATGGGCAGCAACATTAGGTATTAGAGACAGCTACCATGCAAGGTCTCATGAAACGACTCGGAAAAGTGAACTCGAATTTCCAAGGATGACTCCCTAAAACTTTTACAGGCCGCTCATCCTTCCTTTTCCATAGCCTTATACCACTCTGACGGAGTATAAACCCTTTTGAGAACTGGAAGATCGATTTGTGCTGTTCTGGCCACCTGGGCTTCGGTTCTTGATTCTTTTTGGGGTTGACAAGATTCAGCCAATCGAGAGTCACTTTCCGCTTCAGTGGTCGATCCGGCAGGAATAAATACGTGGTTCGGCTCGGTCCTCATCTACAAGCTGACCTACATATATGCAAGGAGCAAGGCAAGTAGATACACCACGAGAAACTGGAGCAGCCGCGCTTACATACTAAACGCGTGCCGAAACGAAAGGCCGAAACGAAAGGCCGAGCGATCAGTCCCACTCCCCGCGTAGCCGGAATACATACTGCACCTTGCATCTACATAGGATAGCTACGTAACCAAGCGTCCTCCAATGCGCTGACTTTGATGGACTTATAGTGTAAGTCCGACAGAATCGTTAGGAGAATTTCCAGTAAGTTATAGGAGAGGAGTCAAAACAGGTACCCAGATGTGTGGTGAGATCTTGCCCTCCATTATTCTTCTAGATCTAGTGACGTCATTGTTGCGAGTTCGCTGTACCTGTACCTTGACTTGTACCTGACGTGCCTGAGTCGGGCTCATACCAACAACATAAGAATAAAGCTAGCAACTGATCAATTCTGCTCTCTTTATCTCTATATATCAATTTCAAATTAAACTTTGGCCCGGAATAGTAATAGTATAAACTATCGGCCACTCAGGGCCTTATACGAATTAGAGAGACGCGCTGAGCAGCTAATCAACCCACAAACAATTTATAACTTATCGTGGTTCTCTTGATTTTTGACACTTCATCGCCAGGATCCGCCGGATATAACACAGAGTTCTGCCAGCGAAATCTCGCCATTATACCTGGAGATTGCCGTTGCTGAATAATCTGTCACACTTTGGTCATCCCACATATTACCCGAGTGGTTGACCACAGGTTGGTCGTTGCGAACAACTCACTTCGGTTGGATTTGCTATTATATCTCACCCTCGATCATCAACATTACCATCAAGATGGCACAACAGAACGAGATTACGCCCAGATTCAGCCCAACGGATTACGTTAAGTTCTTTGGAGCGGGTGCATTGGCGGCCACATTGACTCACGGTGTAAGTTGCCTACGACAAGCTATGCGAGGGACGAAGAGTATTTAACAGTTCCAAATAGGCCGCAACTCCTATAGATGTCGTCAAGACGCGGATCCAAGTAGACGATGCTATGAAGGGGCTGAACATGGTGCGCGCCGCGCGCCAGATCGTTAGTAAGGAGGGTGCCTCCGCCTTATTAACAGGGTTTGGTCCAACGGCAGTGGGATATCTCATACAAGGTGGAGGAAAGTTCGCCGGGTACGAATTCTTTAAGAAAAAGTACATCGATCTCGTCGGCTCGCAAGAGGCGGCGACGCGGCATCGCACAGCCATCTATCTCAGCGCCAGTGCAAGCGCCGAATTCTTTGCCGACATCGCCCTCTGTCCACTCGAAGCTACCCGCATACGGCTCGTCTCTCAGCGGGGGTTTGCCAATGGCCTCACCTCCGGTTTCTTGAGACTCGCACGTGAAGAGGGATTCCGCGGATTCTACTCGGGCTTTATCCCGTTGCTCTTCAAGCAGGTCCCCTACGCCGTTGGCCAGTTCTCAGTCCACGAGGCTGCTGTCGAGCTGATATACCGGTCGATCGGGTCTGAGCGTAAGGCGAGGTTAACGAATCTCGAGTCTACGGGCATCGAGCTTACCTCTGGTATTGCTGCCGGCGTTGCCGCAGCCGTCCTCTCCCACCCTGCCGATACACTGCTGTCAGCCATGAACAAAGGTTCTGGTGACCCCAAACAAGGTTCCACCGCCCGTATGTTCTCGCTCGCACGTGAGTTTGGGCCCAAACGCCTACTTTTGTCGGGTCTTGGGCCTCGAGTAGTGATGACGTGCGGTCTGGTGGCAGGTCAATTCGTCATTTATGCACAATGCAAGGCGCTTACTGGTGCTCCGCCTGGCATTGAGATTCATAAAGAAGAGTCGTTAAGTTAAAGTGCAAAGTACTGTCCTGCCTTTCCAATCATACAATCATGTTTTTTTCCTGGTCTGGGAGAGTTGTTAACTGAGCAAATTCCGCCTTTATGTAAGAGCTCAGGCATTTTTCATAGATAGGTTAAGGGAGACTGGGATAAGACTGGAATAAGGTTCCATGGCATCATCTATACTGGCGTTGGGCATCTTGCTATATGTGCCGAAAAATAAGACAACGAGCTATGTAAGTGCCTATATATCCTAGGCACCTAGGTAGACATCTACATACGTATTTAACCATACAGTTACCTGATCCTTCCTTGTGTAGGCCATATGCGCATGAATTTCCAGAAACCTCTGCCATCCAGCCTTCGCCCAACTGAGGATGTGTCTCGGGGCAACGCTCGGACGTCCTCTTCCACCATCAGCTCACCTACCCATGATAGCATCTTGTTGTATTGCTCAACCCTCTCCGGGGAGATAGTACTGGCCCCGCCCTTCTCTGCATCTTTCAGCGCCTGGGTAGCCCAGTCTTGGGCGAGATCCCACCAGTCGTAGACGTGCGTGTCACACAACAACCACCTTTTACCAGGCGTAAAAGTCCGATGCAGAGCCACGATGGCGCGAGCGACATCCTCGCCGTGAACGACGTGCAAGGCCCCCTTGGCTTTGAGTTCCCCCTTGGACTTGATTACGCGGGTGAGCCAGTCGCGCGGCTGGCGGGCGCCGCCGTACAGACCGGCCAGGCTCAGCACCGAGGCAGAGGAGTGCGCCATGAGCTCGTCTTCCGCGATGGCGCGCGGGTTCTCCTTGTCGTACGGCGACGTCTCGTCCTGCCATGTCTCGGCCGTCCAGATGCTGGTGACGCCGAGCTGGATGAAGTGCGGCAGGCCATCTGAATGACGCGTGTTGCGGTATAGCATTAGGAACTGGCTGGCCTCGCCGTGTCCCTTGAGCGGAAACACGATTAGTGCGGTCCGGGCTGGCGGGAGTAACTCGAATGGCTCCGGGTCATCCGATCCCGGGTCGAATTTGAAAGGAATGGTGCCGTTGCGACCATCCGTGGTTGTCGCTGCGTACGTGTATCCCTCGCGCTCAAGAAGCGGGATCAGGAATGTGGATGTCCATCCCGCGCCCAGGATGAGTATATCTACGCGCTCTTGTAGTCTCGGCATTATGGGCCAGTACAGCTCTTCGTTATTTCTCATGGAGACCGCTTACTTTCATCGGCTACAGTTAGGAAAAGGTCCTAGGAGTCCGCTATAGTGTAAAAGTGAAGGTAATGTGAGAGACCTGGATAGTGCTTGGTGAACGCTGGCCAAAACTCTAATACGAAAAGTAATGGTGGCGCCCGGCATTCCCCGCTTTGATTCTTTTTAAGCAAATCGCAACATCGGTCAATGCACCCGTTACCAACAACGGATTTGAAGTAAATACAGCGTATTATCCTCTCTTTCGTCTTGTCTGTTAATGCAATTTATCCCCAAATAGCGTGCCTAGCTAGGTAATCAAGGTGTACATTTCCAGCAGCGTTCTCATATTCCCTTATGCTCGTACTGACATCATATCTGTATTCCAACAACTACGTTACTCCTGTTTAGGAATTGACGAGGACGGGCTGTGGTGGTAGCCTCGTATCTATCCAAGCTAATGCATCCATACTCGTAATATTTCCGATGGTGCCTTTGAAGGTACTCATTCACTGCCTTCGACTTGGATTACTATATCAGCTCATCGCCTACTTACCATCCCCATAAAGATCCATCGCGAGGTCATTCCGGCTATAGAAGGTCGACATTCGGTACTTTGTCTCACCGCGGTAGTACTCTAAGACCTGCAGCGCTTGTCTCCCTTCCTGCTCGATCGTACCACGGATCTTCTCACTACGAGGGGTGATGCTGCATACAAATGGTTGGGGCCTCATGTTGAGACCATTCCTACATATCAGTCGTCAGCTTGTTGTAAGCCTTGAGCGGTGGTTGTTCGGAGCCCCTGCAGAGTACTTACGTGTAATTAAATATGTCCACCTCAATCGGCTTCCCATCCGCACCTATCTTCTTTTGGATGTTGAAGCCCCATAGCAGCCTGGCTACTGTGATCCAAGTCCCTTGCTCCGCTAAAGCCTGTCCCGAGCATACTCTACGGCCCCAGCCAAAAGTCATATAGCCTTTCTCCCCGGGGAATGGCCGACTATCTGGGTGCCCCGGCAGGAAGCGGTTGGGGTTGAAGCGATCCGGATCGGGGAATTCTCGTTCATTATGATGGATCGCCCAAATGTTACCTTGAATCCACGCGCCTTTGGGTATTAGCCATCCTTTGTAATAATCGTCCTGGGTTGGGGCGTGAGGCTGTCCGCCAATGATAGCTACAGAACGCCAACGCAGAACTTCCTTGACGAACGCTTTGACATACGGGAGATTCTCTTCGTCTTCCCATGATGGACTTCTGTGAGGGCCGACCACGCGGTCTAGCTCTTCCCAAGCTGGTATGAGAGCTTCCGGGAATGCACAGCATGCGAGAACGAAGGTGATCAAGGTGCTACTGCTAGTGTCGGACCCAGCGCCGAATAGATTTCCCGTGAGAGAGGATATCTCTACCTCGCGTAGATTGTGCTTGTCCCGCTCAGAAAATAGGTAGTTTGCAAATGAGTCCTCGTGGCCCTCTTTCTTGACCGCTTCATCCGCCAAAGCGTAGAAGAAATGGAATGCTCGCTTCTTGCCAAGTCCGTACTTCCACGGGGCTATCTCGTTGGGGAAACGAGCGAGGAACGGGAATGTCTCCATGAGCATGGGGAACTTCTTGCCAGGGACGTTCAGATCGGCTGCTAGGTGCATCATAGCGATGACTTCCGTGATGATAGGGTCGTCCCAGCTTTCCACACGTCTGCCGAACGCGATTATAGACACCACGCTGGTGGCGTACCGCTCAAAATGCTTCACGTAATCGTCGGGCGCTTTGAGAAGATCATAGGCGACGACTTTGCTCTCGTTGTTCTGGAAATGCCGATACCTGCGGACGGACTGGACCCCAACACCATAGTGAATGAGTTTCCGGTGGACACGCCACCTCTCACGCTGTTCTGGAGTTGTGGTGTACATGTTAAGTAGGTTTTCTTGGCCTGCGCCTAATTCAGCAAATACAAGCATCCGTGGCCTCGAGGAGTATATCCCCGCGCGTTTTTCGAATATTTCTGACGCGGCCCAAGCATCGTTGATCCATATGGTAGGATTTCTGACAACGGGGGTTGTTAAGCTTGAGGACCTGGCGAAGGTATGATACGTATGAACTCACCGGCCTATCCACACGGTAATGAGCTGAGCGTTATACTTCTTTGACAACTCTTCAAACCAGATCCAAGGCTTATTATCTGGGAGCATGAACGTATTGCCGACTATGGGCCAGGGGAAAGGCCCGGGAGGCTGTATAGGTATATCAGAATCCAATCTGATGTACGAGCAGCGAGCAGAGGAGGCAATCATTACGCACCAATTTCGACCGCATATACAGCATATATCCATAGTCAATCACAAGGGCAACTAAACAAATGGTTAGGAGCGAGACACTTAGTTGCGAGAGCCCGAAGAGCCCCTGTTGCCCATCTACGAGGGACGCCTTGTAATTGAGAAGACGATCAAACAACATGATAGGCGGTGTAATAATCCGTGGATGTCATGGAATAATGGAAAATCAATGATTTAATACTGATTCAAGGTAGGTAGGCTGAACTAGCATCCTAAATATAGTACGATTTTGAGGGTTGGAAGGCCCCCCTCTCAGTAGCAGACAAGCTGTTCATAACCATATTATCCAGAACCAGACCCAGACCCAAAGCCTCTTTTGTCTCTCTCTCTGTATGGCATGCCCCGATTGTCCGTTCGGGGACTTTAACCTGCCGTCCTGTATTGGTCGAGGTGATTTACCGGTTCCAAACGTGGGGCAGGCTCACCTCTTATGCACCACACATTGGTGATGTGATCTTCAACCCATCTTGTACTGCGTACAGGGAACTCGGATGAACCACTGGGGGCGCTCGGTCTTGGGCGTCTTACGTATGAAGCTAAGCGATCCGATGAGTTGGAACGGCATGTAAGCCAAGTTGTGCTTAATGCTACCTGTTTTGTTTATATCCAGGCGCACTCTTTGATAAGAACCAGCTTTCAGTTATCGATGGGAATATTTGATGTCCTCCTTGGGATTCTTTGAGCAGAGCCGCGCTTTTTTGTAAACGCGAGCTACCTAGGCGAAACAAGAGGTAGTCTAGTAATTTTTATCTCTGTCACTCACTCGAAAATCCAACCAGCCAATTGCTCTTCAATAAGTAAACAACCAACACATCGGCTATACTCATCTTAGCTTTAGTAGTTAACTTACCCAGGCAACCTAACGATTTGCATATTACCTAAAGGCATCTTAAGTAGCGCGATAGATACTATAGTATGTTAACTGGGCGGTATTAAAATTTGAAAAGTGAGCGTACCAGCTTCTTCTCGAGTCAAAGAACTTCTAGTAGTTCTCGGCTATGTCATGAAATTTATAATCCTCCATTGCAACTTATAGAAGGCCCAAACCATGGCCAGATACATATTGCCCCGGAGGCCCAAAGGGATCTAATATTATTGACTACTACGAGATATCCGTGACTACGATTGTTGTGGAACAGCATCTGTTCGCATACTACTTAGTAACTTTACCTCCTAGGAGATGGTTGCTTAGGTAGTTTTCCCGTCGCTACCTAACCTGCCAGGAATCCCAAGTTGGTATACTCGTTACGCACGGTACATATGAAGTATCTCCCTGGTGAAGACAGTATGCAAACACAATGAGACCTAAATGTTTCCTAAAGGAAGTACCTACGCTTTAGAGTGTTAGGCTGTAGGTCCTGCCTGAAAGGTATAATTTGGAGCCCTGCAAGATGAGGTGGTCCAATGGAAGCCCAACATTACGATCCGCTCGGTACTCCGTTACTCGTTCTTAGCACCGTGCCTGTGTACGGACATGCTCGCCAAGCATACATACCTCGTTGTGCAGCAGTACCTACCCATATACAGCATACAGACCCGACAACTGGGGCAATCACGCCCTGTCCGTGCCTGTCCGTGCCTTTGAACCCCCCCCTGTTAGGTATCGTCAAGGAGCCCCTGCTTCATTTGGTTTGAACTTTAATGACTTCAGATTACCTACCACCTACCTCTAGTACTGTACATACATACACATACATGTTTTGACTCTTTGCTGGATCATCCAACTACTTGCTCTATCCTTCCTTCCTCAAATATCTTGTAATCTTGGAATTTTCCTATACTACCTTAGCCTACAATCTGAAAGATACCTAGCTTGCACTTAACTATTCTAAGTACTTAATTAGGCCGTTCTCCAAGAACGTTTTTCTATAGCGTCTTAACGTCCCGTCCGCTTCGTTACTCGATGTTATATCGACCCCTTGTCTGTGCTTCGCGGTCCTTGCGCCAGAGCTATCGCGACTAAGACATCTACTACCACGCGAGAAGCCGTCTCTTGACTGAAACACAATAAACCTCCGAGTCAATTCCATCGGAATCCTGCTGCCGAGTCCCATCGTCGTGTTCGCGATTTGTCGACCTAGACATTGAGTCCAGCCTCCACTGCCTGTCCAATCGATTATCCTGCCACACGAGTAACGGCGTGCTTGCGCGGATACAACGCCGTGCTCAATGCCGTCGCTCCCACAGTCTCTTCGCTGCCGAAGCCATATCTAGTAATTGTACCCGGGCCGGAACTACCCTGTTAGGAACGTTGCTAGCCGGTACAAAGGGGTAATGTCAAGGAAGGCTGTCACTCGGAGGATATGCAGACATCTATGGCCAAAGCCGAGGTGCTAGGACGGAAGGCAAAGGTGAGCACTCTTTGCAGTCGTCGCACCTGGTGTGAGTGAGTGTGCTAACAGAGATTTTGTCTCAGCTTGCTACTTCTTATCAGGAACTCCTTGAGTAAGTCGACCCCCGAAATGGACGAATGTTCAACACCGCGTCAGTCGAATACTAAGATTGGCTCTTGCTATAGCAACTTTTCGAGCAAAGACTTAAAAAATGTTGGCAACTATGCCCTTGGGAAGCTAATAGGAAAAGGTTCCTTTGGGAAGGTGTACCTCGCTCACCACAAACTTACCAATGGCTCTAAGGTTCGTAGATACGTCTTGTTGTTCTCCAACTTCTACGGGCATTTTCTAACTGTCCTAGGTCGTGCTTAAATCAGCCAACAAGGATGACTCGAACTTGGCGCGGGAGATTCACCATCATCGCCAGTTTGTCCACCCACATATTGCGCGGCTGTACGAGGTCATCGTGACTGAGTCTCTGGTATGGCTGGTTTTGGAATATTGCCCAGGTAAGCTATGTATTCGTCTGCCACTAGATCTAGACTAATAAATCCTTTCCATAGGCGACGAGTTATATAATTATCTTCTAAAACATGGGCCTCTACCTGCTGAAAAGGTTCAAAAGACGTTCACGCAGCTCGTAGGCGCTGTTTCCTACGTGCACCAGCAATCCTGCGTGCATCGCGATCTGAAGCTTGAGAACATTTTGCTGGACAAACATGAAAACGTCAAGTTGGTAGATTTTGGATTTACTCGTGAATACGAGGGCAAGGCGAACTACTTGCAGACGTTCTGCGGCACCATCTGCTACTCTGCTCCCGAGATGCTCAAGGGAGAGAAGTATGCGGGAGAGAAGGTGGACGTTTGGAGTCTGGGCGTGATTCTTTACGCCCTCCTTTGTGGTGAACTCCCCTTTGACGACGATGATGATAATGTTACGAGGACGAAGATATTGTCTGAAGAACCGAAATACCCAGAACATTTAACAAGTGACGCGGTTGCATTGATCAAACTTCTCTTGTCAAAGCGACCTCTACTCCGTCCTACGTTACTCGATATCCTTTCCCACCCGTTCCTTGCAGAATATGCCCCACAGCAACAAGCAATCCTCAAGCTCCACCAGCCACCTCCTTTCTCTACTGCTCTAGAAAAGGATTGTTTGCAGAGGATGCGTAGCGCAGGTGTAGATATTGATGCTGTGATTGAGAGCGTTCTGTCGCAGAGGTGTGATGCGCTGGCTGGTTGGTGGGCGCTTCTGCTTGAGAAAGAGGAACGAAAGGCGAAGAGACGGGAGAGGAGGCGCAAAGAGAAGGAGGCCGAGAACAGAAGCTCGCGACGGTTCTCAGCAGCTTCTAGTAAGCTAGAGAGAATGGCACCGATTCTTGACGAGGATCCGAGCGGGTCTGTCAGCAGCCGAATTGGGGAGCCACCATTGCCCAGAACGAGAGGGCGGGCAGAAAGGAGAAGCGCCCATTATAGTGATTTCACAGCGACCGACTTGCCTGACCTTCCCGAGTCTAAGGAAAAGGGCAATTACCCCGACGCCGTTATGCCTCCCCTGCCGGTTGAGAAGGGCTCAAGATCAGCCAGTTCATCTCGGCATCGGCGACCTTTGCCTCCTCCAAAGGAAGGAATCCTTCGGAGCGCGAGATCTCGGGGCTCAACACTTCATCTTGTTACTACTACGGATGCACTGGATAACCACAGCGGAAGCAAACAAAACACCCCCCAGAAAGTCCGCAAAAATCCGTCGCAGGCCATTGTCGCGACATGGAAGAATTGGACTCATTGGATTGTAGAGAATACCAGAAAACATAGGCTACACAAGCGCGGCAGCGTGTCTACACCGAACTTAGCGGCCAAAGACGGGCAGTCTGGCGGGAAAAACTCTAACCATCCAAGTCCTCGACCCCATACTAGTAAATATCCCGGAACCGTATCAAGCCAGCATTCGCGCAGTGGCGACCACTCACCCGATGTCCCCAATGGACATACTAGAGAACAAACGCAAGCTCGTGGCAACCCGTCTAAAAAGCCAGTACCAGCGCCTCTCTCGACAGCTCCTTTTACAGGGTCTAGGGTATCCTCATCTACGAGTTACAAACGGCAGTCCCTTTCGCCGGGGCCAATAACGCCGCGCTCAAGCATCCGCCATTCTTCGACCGGCTTGCGTGGAAGAAAGTCGACGTCGTCGTCTTTGTCGTCGATCAGAACGATGCCTCACCACCACCATACACATTCCAAGGCTAGTTCGACCAGTTCCAATGGCTCTGTTTCTGGAACGAAGACGCCGCTGGCTGGTGGACGTTCTCCGCATCACTCAGTCAAGGTTCTTCCAGCAACCCCGACCTTGACCTCCTTTCCCTCTAATATTCGTCTTGTCCGCGGTCCGACTTTGTCCCTTAATTTTAACGAGGGTATGCCCGCGGCAGGAAGTAATAACCCCCCGGGATCGCCGAATCCATTCTCGACTGGAAGCCCAACGGTACTGTTTGCAAAACGGAAGCGCAATCTTTTCAAAGGACCGATGCTTTCGATCCACAACTCATCGACAGGGCGCAGCGGATCTGGTTCGGGAAGCCATAGCCGTAGTGGAAGCGCCGGCGGGATAGGGAGACGAAGTGGTGAAATAACGATACAAGAAGAAGATGAGGATGCGGAAGACCTTGAAGGCGATGAAGAGATAGAAGAGGTAGATCACTTCTCTCCGATTCTCCGCAGACCTGGTGAGATGGTCGAGGAGATCTTCGAGAGCATAGGTGAGATGGAAAACGAGAGAAACGATGTAGGAAGATTGGGCGATAGCCAACCGCCGGTTGTGGAGTGAATGAAAGATACCCTAAGATAGTTTTATTTGTTCTTTTCTTTCTTTTCAGCGAATTTGACTTTTCGTCTTAACTAGAACAAAAATGAAGCCTTCCAAACATGATCTTGATACGATACCTTAAATCGTGACACGTGAAGTGATATGCTTCTTATTAGACTTGTCAAAGTTAAAAAAGCAACTAACCTAATTTGTTACGTCATCTGCCACTACTTACACGGCAGGTCATACACTTGGAACTAGGTAAGGATCATAAAACCAATAGCTTTATACTGCGTACTAGTTTATTCACTTCCGGTAGCAGTACAATAATACTATGTACTCTCTGCACTGGACTGTACGGGTTTGCCGTGATAGTTGTGCTTGTTTGGTGTGCTGATCAGCGTCGCCTAGAGCGGGATGATCGATAGGTAATGCATATCCAGGTTGAAGCTTCACCGCCAAGACATTTTATCGGCCATGATCGTCGAACCCAACCTCCCTCCTTTCTTGCATATTATGACTTAATAATAAACGTCCAGTCCTCAATTAAACGGCTGTTTTTCTCTCGAACCAATATTGGTCGCTAATTGTAGGGTTTATAAACTATATCAGCTGTGATGCAGCTCATCGGTATAGCTCTACTGCTCTCGGGCACCTCTTTAGCTCTACGAATTGAGTTCCTGCAGCCCCTCGACTCACGTCCGAACTCCGTTGTGCAAGCACCCTCCTCTTCCTCTTCGTTCGATTCCGATGCTCCCCCCTACCGGGACGAGCTAGTGTCTCTGCATAAAGACCTTGTCGACATCTCCTCGGTCACTTACAACGAGACTGCGGTCGGGAACTTCTTGATCGACTACCTCAAAGAAAGGAATTTCGCTACCGAGCTACAAATCGTCCCCTCGTCTAATACTACAAGTAGCGACGACGACGAGCACGAGTCGGCCGAGCCCCGTTTCAACGTCCTAGCCTGGCCGGGCAGCAAACCTAGCTCCGGGTCGCCCAAGGTCCTAGTCACTAGCCACATCGACACCGTGCCTCCTTTCTTCCCTTACTCGAGAGATGACGACGGGGAGCCGACCGCAGATACAGTGATAGGGGGCCGGGGCAGCGCCGACGCGAAAGCCAGCGTGGCAGCACAGATCGTCGCCGTGCTCGAACTGCTCCGTGCGCGGAGCATCAGCGCCGAGGATGTGATGTTGCTGTTCGTCGTGGGCGAGGAACGCGGAGGCGACGGCATGCGCTTCTTCTCCGACACGCTTGCCTCTCTAGACCCGCCGCCTAAAATCAAGGCTGGCATCTTCGGCGAGCCTACGGAAGGCAAGCTCGCTTGCGGACACAAGGGCTTCTTCGGCTGCACCATCACGGCCCATGGCAAAGCTGCCCATTCGGGATATCCTTGGCTGGGCAAAAGCGCTAATGAGATCCTGATGAGGGCCCTGATCAAGATCCTTGATACGGACTTGGGAAGTAGCGAAGAGTTCGGGAATACGACGGTTAATGTCGGTCTGATTGAGGGTGGCGTGGCGCTGAATGTTGTTCCCGAGAAGGCGGTTGCGGGGATTGTCGGCCGGGTGGCTATCGGCCCTGAGCTGGAAGGAGGCAAAATCGTTACGCAGAGAGTGCTAGACATTCTGAGCAGCGTAGATAAGGACGCTTTCGAGGCCGAATGCCCCAGCGGGTTCGGAGTTGTCAAGACTGCTTGTGACGTCCCTGGTAAGCCCCTATTTAGAACTTGCTTTTAATAGCACCACAGAGTGAATTGTACTGATATGTGTTTACAGGGTTTGAGACCATCACACTCAACTACGGCACTGATATCCCCAATCTCAAGGGAAATCATACACGCTATTTATACGGGCCGGGTAGCATTCTTGTCTCCCACGGTCCGGATGAGGCCATCAAACTAAAGGATCTCGAGACCGGCGTAGAAGGTTACAAAAGACTCATTCTGCATGTCCTTAATGAGGAGACTGAACTCTGATACCCGGGCTAAAATCTCAATCGCTCGCTCAATATGTGTGTACCTAGTTTAGAGGAACAATGCCTCTAGATCAGCTCATCTAGATAGCACATGCTATCCCCAGCTCTGACACATGAAGAAAGGTATCAAAGATACCGCCCCTAGGTTCTGGTGTTTCTATCAGCTAGTAAATAGGGCCGCTACCTAGTAACAGCTGCCCATCTCTCCGGCATGATGGCTTGGAAGTCAAATCTACCACTCTCGTTCTTTACAACAACACCCTTCTCTGTGACGATTGCATCTATGAGCTCCGCAGGTGTGACGTCGAAGGCAGGGTTCCACACGGCAATTTCTTGGTGCGCCGTCGCTACTCTTGCCGTCTGGGTTATGTCCACCTTGCCATCCGGCCCGACCACGGCCCCGCTAATCTGAGTAAGCTCCTCCGGCTTGCGCTCCTCAATCTTTATGCCGGCCCCCGTGGTGGTGTGTAAGTCGATGCTGGTCGTCGGCGCCGCGACCATGAATTTGATCCCATGATGCTTGGCAAGCACAGCCAGAGCGTAGGTGCCGATCTTGTTGGCGGTATCTCCGTTCCGCACGACGCGGTCGGCACCGACGATGACGGCGGCTATGTGCTCCACTGATTTCTTGGTGGCGAATAGTGCGCCCGCCATCGAATCTGTGATCAAGGTTGACGGGATGCGGTCGTGCACGAGCTCAAAAGCAGTCAGTCTGCTCCCCTGGTTGTACGGGCGCGTCTCGGTGCAGAAGGCATGATGCAGATGACCTCCGGAGTGAAGGGTGCGCACGATACCGAGGGCGGTACCGTGACCCGACGTCGCGAGCGAGCCGGTATTGCAGTGGGTGAGCACCGATACCTGGCCACTGGAGGACTTGACTGGCGCGTTAGTGAGAAGCCACTTGCTGCCGTGCTCGCCGATCTGGAGATTGGTCTCGGTGTCTTTCCGGAAGATCTCCTCAGCTGCGACAATGTAGGCATCAATAATGGCCGATTTGGCGGTAGCATGGTCGGGCGCCGCAGTCTGTGATCGCACGACAGACTTGAGATGTGTAATAGCGTTTGTCAGATCCACGGCCGTTGGTCGTGACTGCTTTAAGTAATCCAGTCGGGAATCAATATAAGATATTGTTTCGTCTGGCGTAGATGCCTCTGAAACCGCGTCTTAGTGAGTAACTCGTTGGGGTGAAAGCGATAGTTTTATAGGGGGAAAGTTGCTTACTGCAGCCCCCATTGAACAACTCGACGGCATGAGCGAGCGCCGCCACAATAGCTATTGCTGGCGCACCTGTAGTTTTCCGAACAGAAGTAGTGAGCTAATATGGTTCATACTACACTAGAGTCCTCGAAAGGGCGGATTCGTACCTCTTACTCGCATAGATCTGATACAATCGAAACCCTCCTCGCTCGTTGATACCTCATCATAACGGTGTTCGTGGGGTAGTCGGAGCTGGTCCAGCACCTCCAACTTACCCCTCGTGTACCGGATGGCTTGAAGACCCGACATTTTGTAAGGTTTACTTGAGAAGAATAAGCAGAAAGTTGGTATATAGAGAAAGTAAAAAGCAAGATTTTGACTGAAATTTCAAAGGAAACATCCAGCACCTGCTTTTTCTGTGATTCTCAGGTTATGCCGAATGTGACAAGTACTTATAATCCCATGCGTGTTTCGCCTCCCAAAAATCTGCGGCTCCTTGCGTGATACAGCGGACCTATCCAGCCCCTCCATCCGGGACTTTAGAGGTGTTACCTTAAGGAGGGGTCCTCGGAGATAGACTAAGTTAGATAATAGATAAGGGGTTAAACTTATTACCTGATGCGGTTTAGTGGCGTGCTAGCCCAGGAACCAGGTGCAATACACTCCTTGTACTATCTTGGGCCAGCTCCAGCTGTCGTGCAGAGAGCATCGACTTACTAAGTATGGGAGAGTTATAATAGTCTGATAAAACATCAAATCTGCGCCGACGATACTCACCATTCCCCAGCGCCTCAGCTAGCAGCTTTTACGTACGCGACAACCGGTAGCGATCTCTTTCTCGTCCTACCCAGCCATGAAGTCATGATCTGAGCCTTCCGCTGTTCACCATGGAACAGCCATTCTCGTCTTCTAAAGTAACAGGTACTAGGTGACCCCTTTCCAAGCGAGCTTGCCTTCCATTGTCATAATCTTACACTGCGCAGTCGAGTATTTCGATCCCCACGATGTCTTCAAGCTTCTAGCGCCGGGCTTAGTACCGCGGTTGCCCTTACGCAACCTTCATTGGCAGTCCCATGCCGGCCCATTGCGTTCCATCGAGACCCTTCACGTTGAATTGATTCCTGCTGGCGATCGGAACTCTCTTACGTCCCCTATCTCCTCACCGCCCTCGTCGCAGCCGCGGGCAGATAACGATGGGTTCCAGACTCAGATTGGAACGGTAGTGACGCCGACGCAGTCGAACGAAGCCATTGATCAACCCTCAAACCGAAATAGTGTTCCGGCGCGACGCCATCAGATTCCAGGCTTGAGGCGAACCCCCTACCTTAAGGTTCTGCTGGTACGATGTGACGATAATGATTCGTATAAGAGCCATGTCAGGCAGGAGATCCGCGACTGGATCAAAGCCAATACTCCCCCATCGACGTCAAAAAAGGCTAATGCCGCCGAAAACCACGATGCCTTCGAATGGCTTATCGTCCACGTTGTGATCCCTAACACTGTGGCTGCCACCCAGCCTCGGAAATCAGACGTGGGCTCCGGCGCCGATAAATCTTCGGCCGCGTCTCGCTGGCGCCCGGGCTCTAGCACACTGCTAGAGAAGCTGAGGTCGGATTTTAATAGCTCGAGCAAGAGCGGAGTGGATCGTGTTTCGCAGATCCGTATAGGGGTGAATGATGTTCCCTACGACATACTTCCACGAGTAGTACCAGCTGTGCCTAGCGGCTACACGGAGACGGAGCAAGAGACTGAGAATGCTTGGACGGATCTTATAGCAAAGTTCCGCAGCTTGATTCTGTCTAGCTTCGATATGCGCGTGAGCCAATACGAAGAGGACATAAAAGAAAAGGATGCTCAGAGAAGCCTGCCGGGCTGGAACTTTTGCACCTTTTTTATATTGAAAGAGGGGCTTGCCCGGGGCTTTGAAAGTGTTGGCCTAGTTGAGGATGCTCTTGTGGGCTATGACGAACTCAGCGTTGGACTGGACATGATCATTAAGGAACAGGGCCTAGGCAGGTCTGGGTCAGCCGCAAATGCCCTTCCGTCATATACCGAAGACTTGAAGAAACTTGCAATTAAGGCCAGGGCAACGATCTTGGAGATGAGTTATGACGACGATGACGAGGACGAGGACGAACTTGTAGATTTGCAGTCATCGCAGTCTGCTAATACACAACCCGAGGATGCGTACGACGATATACCCATCAGCGCTAACAAGAAACCCTACCGCGACTTGATTGTTGCTAATAATGTCTCTGTATTCGACTTCCGTTGCTACATATTCGCCAGGCAGATCGCACTACTACTTCGACTGGGGAATGCTTGGTCGACGAGGGAAGAGCTGCTCGCAAAATTAAAGGAGCAACAAGAGTCAGTTCTGCATGGTGTAGCGCCCAGAGCACCGCCACCGAAACACAAAGAAAATGAGCAAGAAGAGCTACCAATGCTTGCTGAAATATGCCGTAGGACACTCGAATTCATTCCCTCGGTCTGCCAAGTTATGCGCAAGGATCTGCTTAATGCTCTGTCGGAACGGCCTGTGGACGATGAAAATGCGGGTGCAGAGGCCGCCACACAAGCTGATCCAATTACTAGTGAGGTAATCGATAACTTGGTTGTGTCGTTTGCCTTCTCTACTGCCCAGCAAATACTCGCCCAGACTTCAACCAAATCATTACCGATACCCCCTTCTTCTTTTGGACCTCCTGATGGCCATGAGCCGAAGACTACCATCCCCGAGCCGAAAACAATGATGCATCCGGCTAGAAGCTCATCGTTGAACGTAAGGACTGGGGGTGCCGGGGTGCCGCGTCCCCCACCCAGTCCGAACGTATTCCCCGGCGGACCCCGGCCCAGCGCATCAGATGTTGAAAGTGCATCATCAGCATTCCTAAAAGTTGGTCTAGAGGAACTTGCGGCTAGGAGAGCAGAGCTCTATACCTTTTCAAGGAATATACTGGAAGAGTCTGGCAAAAAGCGTGGATGGAGCAATGGATGGTCCCAGGTTCCGGTTGTCAGCGAATCGACTATAGTCAATATGGTGGATATCGATCTTGGAGACGACAACGTGCCTCCGGTGCAACAAAAGCCTACCAATTCACCGGTATCAATGTCAGGCATAGATAGCAAGTTGTTGAGGACTGCACTGGATAACAGCGATGATTTCTACCGTCTGTATGAAATCCTCACTGACAAGGCCCTTCGTCATTATACAGTTGCGGGTCATACGCATTCCATCCAGACTACTATGGCCGATCTTGCTGTGCTCAAATACCATCTGGGTGATTATGCCTCTGCCGCCTCCTATTTCTGGAGGACCACCCCTTTTTTCGGTGAGAGCGGGTGGAGCCTGCTAGAGTTGTCAATGTTGATTATGTACTCAAGATGTCTCAAACAGCTTGAACGTAAAGAGGAGTACGTCAAGGTACTCCTCAAACTGTTGACTAAGGCTGCCGCCGCCGAGCACGACCGACGAGCAGCGAGGTCATCCTTGAAAGCTATTGGAAAGGAGTACCCTCAAACCGAGGCTATCAAGGGGCTCTTAGATGGCCTGCTCCTCGTAACCAAAGCCAAAGCTATCTCTAATGAGATGCGAATCCCTTTGTCGAATTTTATATCTGAGATCGAGATGGATGGCACGCCCGACTATGATCAAGGTCGAGACAGCATGAGCGTTCAAATGAAGGTGGACAGTTTACTAGTAGACGATCTGACCATCGACACAGCTAGCGTACGCATCGCATCCGCGTCTGCCAAGCCCCCTAAGGAGATATTGTTGAAGAGAGAAGGGCCAATCGTCATTAAGCCCGGCAAGAATAGGCTTAAACTGACAAGTAATGTAGGTTGAGCAACATTTTGTTGTCATAGTCATAAGTACTAACCTCAGCTCTATAGAGTTTAATACCGGGACCGTATGAGATCGACAAGATCGAATTCAGAGTTGGGAAGCTGTGTTTGTTTTTTGAAAGCGATCTTGGTTATCCTTCGGATAGACCAGAGAGCTTTCTTAAATCCTCTCGGGTGTCCGTCTACCGTCCAGCCAATACCCTTGATGTACGGCTTTATCCATCTAAGCACATCCAACTCGATCGCAATAATACCGTGGATATCGAGTTGGACACTGGATGGAACAATCTTCAAAGTACCGAAATTCGGGTCAGAGCCGCAACAGGAGGCTTGAGACTACGAACCAGCGAGGCAAAATGCCTACATGAATCTATCGGCTTTTCCCGGCCACCGGAAGGCGGTACATTCTGTTTCGGTTCGATACCCGCTGAAACGACCGTGAGAATACGGTTTCCTTATACCTTAGAGCAAGAATCCCCCAACATTTCTCTACGTATAGAGGTATCTTACGAGACCGAGCATGGAAGCTACATCTTCTCTAAGACACCCTCGGTTCAGACCAGCCTGGCCCTCGGTGTCAACGTCCAGGATGTCTTCAAGCATAGTGCCCTCTTTTCCCGATTTACCGTCTCAACTGCAAGCTCTAGTCCTCTACGCTTGTTTAAGAGTGAGCTACTAGGATCTACTATGTTTGAATCTAGCTTTGGTCTCCCACCTAGTGACCACGTGATGGTCTTCCCACGACAGCCGGCGAGTCTATTATATAAGATCAAGAGGAAAGCCGGTGTGAAGAATGGGTCAAAGACGTCTAAGACTATGTATCTCAAGCTGCACTACAGCGTCCTCTCCGATGAAATTGCGGCCTTGATCGAAAAGTCGCTCTTAGAGGCTCTTTCCGATACTCCCCTGCGCCCGTTGTCCCGCCTAGTGATATCATCCTTGTTGCCATTGGCACGAAATGACCTCACGGGCGCCGAGCTTGAGCGCGCTGCGCTTTTGGGGTTCGTCCCCACGTCATTCTTGGACCGTGTTGAGTATGAAAAGCTCTTCCGTGGCCTAGGTAAAGACACGGCTGGCGTCGACATAGCTCGATCTCTGGCATCGCTACTTCGCGCATGGCAAGCCGCGAATCCAACACTTTCCCTTCAAAGCAATGAACCAGCGGAGCCATCCTCTATCCTAATCCCGGTCGATGTCCCCTCTGTCACGATTATCCATACGGCCGACATCCGGCTACAGCCATCACCAACGATTTCGGCAGTCTCAATGCCTGATTCCGTTACTCCGACTTATTCGACTCACCAGCTTCTACCGGCCACACTACACCTCAAATGGACTCGGATCTGGGACACTGTGACACCTGTATCTGCACAAACAGATCTCGAGTTCAGCTATGAGCTCTTGGCACCGCAAGATACATGGCTGCTCGGCGGCCGACGCAAAGGGCACTTCGTCATACCTGCGCCCGCCAGCGACGACGAGCGCGATATGAGCAGTACCGTCAACACAGAGGCCGAGATTCCAGTCTTGCTTATCCCGCTCCGTGAGGGCTGGCTGCCGTACCCTAGCGTCGAGATCCGCGAGGTGCAGTCCACCGACTCGGGCGCGCGATCGGGGCCAGGGCCAGGGGCTAATAGTAGTCACGAGGAGGTCCACTGCGAGACGGATATGAGAAATATAGGCGAAACGGTACGCGTGATCGCGGATAGGACACAGATCACGCTCAGTCTCGATGCCAGCGGCGCTGCTGGTGGCCCCCTTGTCTTGGACGTGGAGAGGAGGGAGGTAGAAGGACGCATACTTGTTGCTTGACCTTTTAGAACAAAATAGAGAGTGCTACTTGTATGCTATACTATATAACGGAAAACGTACTTTATTATTCCCGTGATGAAACTGTTGCAGGGAAAGTTCTGTAGAGATGAAAAAAAAAAAAAACGAACCATTCAATTCTACATATATATTTTCACTTTCATTTTCTACTTTCTCTTGTTCTTGTATGGCACCTCTACGGTGTGTGTTGGTTTGACAACTGATACCAAATTGACATGCTTTGATGAAGTGAGGATGGATAGGATAAGATAGTCATGTACGCTATTATTATTATATTAATCCGGTTTGGTTGGATTAGCATCGGCCAAGGGAACCAATATCTACCGATTTTCGATCCAAGTCTCGCCTTGTTTTTCATAACCCACGTCTCGAAGAAATAGAATAAATATAAAGTGGAAGTTCATAACCACTTCTATCGGGACCTGCTGCATGATGGCCTACCTAGCTTTAAGTCTAACTAATATCATTTGTATGCACACACATCGTAAAGTAAGAAATCGAACAACGATTATTTGGACATCTTCGGTTTTTCTTATTTTTTTAGTGTTGGTTCCCTTGCAGAACGTATGTGTGTGTGTATCTGCAGGTTCATGTACTAGATACTCAAGTACCTACTTTCCATGACAATCCAATCCAGCTCAGCTCTAGGTCAATCAGTGAGTGCTGAGTGCTGAGTGTACAGGAATTCCTTACTCGGAACTCACCGTACCTTAACTCATGAATAGTTAACTGGTATTCTCGTCTTGAAGAATAGAGCTGACTTCGTGCACCGGCCGGAGCTAGTAGTGGTGACAGCTAACTGCCTTGTAGCTCTTATGGGTGGCCGGGAGGCGATAGTTTGATCAAAGGATCCAATCTGGAACCAGAATGTTCGAGTCGACTTGGTATTCCCAGTAGTTGGTATTTCTTACACTTTTGCTAGTCTATCGGCTGGTGAGTAAGATGCATCGACGCCTGTCTTGCTAGATTCTTCAATTTCATCTGAAGCTTGTGTATGAGCTCAGCTACTATCATCCGAGTGCATATCGTCTCAGACAAAGGTTTTCAACAAAGCTTCTCTAGCCTTCGCCATTCTAGCAGCTGCATCGGCGCTGATACAGAGGCGTGAGTCGAACTTAGCTAGACCAGGCTCACTATCATTGCCAGCCATGGTCCCAAGCGCGGCGAGACCCATGTACGCATGGTAGACGTCCGGTGGACCACCGGGGTATTTTGCGAATCCCCCAACTAAGTGCTGTGTCTTTTCGAGGATGAACCGCCGCGCTGATGACCTGTCTATGAGATCCCCTTCACCTAGGAGAGCTAGGGCGCCCGCATTCCACCACGCGTAACATGTGTCAGGAAGCTTATTCAGTCGACCGTTAAAGCCCGCCGCGACAGGCACATCATTGGATACAGACAGCGAGGAGAGGTCGGGAAGCGGGTGGTTAGCGCTGTCTTCGTCGTCTTCGCCGGAACCCAAGTATGCGAACTGGCGGTTGGCGAGGAAATGTATTAAAGAAGGCTGTGATGGAATGCCGGCGCGAATGTAGTGATCCGGAGCTGCGGAAGAATCCGGATTGGCAGCATCGAGAAGCGCCAGTGCAGCAACAGCACAGTATGCATAACCGCCTAGGAGATCGGTCAGCCTTTCGTTATCCGACACACGGGAACTGGTAGTCGGGATTCCACATACTGTGGCTCTCGTGCATGGAACTCTCAGCCATGCCACCATCAAAGGTCTGTCCGCGGCGAATATGTCTTACAAGGGCGTCAACGTTAAAGTCCAACGATCCATCGCCCTCCGCACCTCCTAATGCCCATCGTATAATAGCAGCGATATAGCAGTATCTCATGTCTCTCCCACCTGCTATGTGACCATCATCGGTTATGACCTCCCCAAAGCTCCCATCTTCCCTCTGCAGCTTCTTCAGCCACTGCAGTGTCTGCTCTCTGTCGACGCCGCGAAAGGTCTTGGAGCCGTCGCCTTCGCCGAGAACACCTAGGGTGAGTAGGGCAAATCCGGTAGCCGCGATATTGGCGTTGGCGGGATCTCGAGCAACTTCTTTCTCTGTTTGAACATCGTATTTAATAGTTAAGTATCGGGGTAAGACATGGTGGGGTGAGCCGCAGAAGCCGCCGTGGGGATGTTGAAGTTCGAGGATCCACTCACGCAGCCGGGTACGGTCTTCGGATGTGATTAGGGGTTCGGCCGACGCGGGAGATAGCAAGTCGAGGGCGGATAGAATGAAGAAGCCTAGTGTAAGCCGTATACTGTCATTGCTCGTGTAGTAGTGAGGGAGGCCTGTGCGAAAGCAGCGCTGCCAGTATCGAATGTGACGGGCAGTGTCGAGTGGAGGGTCGACAGCAGCAGAGTCGGCGGCCATGGCCGTTGGTGGTGTGTAGAGCGGTGGTTCGACAAGAGAGTGACGAGAGAACTTAAACCCGCCCTATCATGTTAATTTTGGGAAACACCATTCCGTAGCAGACCTGACTACACTACGGCGTGGTAATACATAGTACTTAACGAGAAAAGACTCGGTCGAGGTACCTTTGATGCCAAGTTACAGGGAATTAGTACTGCCGGTAAGTACTACCCCACACGAGGCAGGGGTCTGTTAAGTACTAGATAACGTACCTGCCAACTTATGTAAGTACAGCAGCGTCTATCTATCTGCAGATGCCTTGCTGCTTTATGGATCTTGTTACAGTACTTACGTGTACTCATTATGCAGTAGGAAGGATAAATTTTTTGGAATTTCTGAGAGAAAACGTGATGGTACAATAATAAGCCATATATGTATGTAGGGCGATCCAAGGTACTGGTCCCACTATAAATAGAGATGGGCATCGCGGGGCTGTGTTGCGTTGTTGGTGGGTGGCATGTAAATAAGTGTTGGAATGCATTCTCGGCCACCTACTGCGAAACGCACTCAGGAGGTATATTACGGGAGGAGTATCATGTAAATACCATTGGCGTTAGCAGTACTTGGGTGAGAGCCCTGCCGCTTTTAGCCCAAGGCAAAAACTTTGAATGTCATCATACTTGGAGGAGTAGGCATCCTTAAATTTCGACGAATGCATCACGGTGCACAGCCTGACCTTACTGAATTCTGAACCTCTTATCAATACTATGAACAACAACAACAAGTCCCGTCAGGATGCTGCCCGAAGGATCTATAACCGATAGTTCAGATACGCCGAATCCCAACTGAAGGGAAACAATCGGCCGCTTGGAGGATCAGATGGCACGGCTTGCGTTTGGGCTAAATCTCCGACAGGCGGAGCAATGTCTATGCTCAGAAGACAAGGCGGAAACACTACCTGTGATCAGATAGGAAAACATTCAAACTTGAACTTGAAGTCTCTATGCTGTACTTAGTTAAATGGAGTGGAGTTAAATGCTGTTGCTTAGTCACCTGACTGATCATGGATGGGGAGCCAAGCCAGAACCAAGCCTGGGTAAGGTGAGGGTGGCAGAAACGCTAAGCCGAACGCGTCGTAGGCCACATATTTAGAGTTGGTAAAACCCAATTGTAGACCAACTATCTTACCCACTGTTGTACTGGTGTAACCTAATAAGGCACAAAGAGATGCACTCGTCACTTGCTCCTGAAACAAACACATAGTTCCCGTGATCGGCTGATAGGTATTCTGCCAACGCATTGCTGGAAGCTCAGCTATCTACTCGGCTAGTAGGCTTGTAGACATAGATCCAAGATTCCAAGTATCTGATCTGTCTGCCTCGTCGCCTTCCTTCGATAAGTAACGAACGACTCACGTACAATTTGATGACAATACATTTTGGTGCTTCCCCCTCCCCCTCCATCGTTTGCCTCCATCCAACAGGCAGCTACGTTCATCTGATGGTAAAATACAAGAAATATCATCTGGGTTCGAGTGTCCAACTGCAAGGCTGGACTATGTACCCAAAGTCTATATCTCGTGACTCGCCCGAGTCCTAGCAAAACAACCGTATTAGCTTTCCTTCGCGTGTGCGTACCTACCTCAAAAGTTACTTTCGTCTTTAATTGCGAGCCCGGCGATCAAGTGGTTAGGGGACCGACAACCAACCTGAGCGGTTCAGTCGAAGCTCTCGTGGTACAGACAGAAATATTTTAACACGCGTAAATCGGGCAGTCGTAACTGTATCTCTTCTTAACAGGCTACTTGACAGGCCACTTGACCTTGACTCACACTGGCCATTCACTTACAAACAACCGCGACCGCGACCGCAACCGCAACCGCAACAGCGACCATCGTAAACCGCCAGCCAATATGGCCTTGATATCAGCTAGCACCATCTTGACTTCACTCTGCCTCTTCCATATAACCCTTGCGTACTTTTTCTATACCGATCCGCAAGCCATAGCAGACCAGGCGCTAGTATGGGTCCTCGGCGAGGCGACAGGCATGGTACATCCACAGTCTTGATCCAGCTACATGGCAGCATCTGAAACTACATTTCTGACTTTGATTTCTTGTAGCCTGAAACGCAACACTTCGCAACCCCCTCGCCGACGTCCTCCTTTCTCGCCGTAATGCTGCTCCTCGTGGGTCTCGCAGATCTCATGACCCTCTCGATGCCGCAAGAGATATGGCTCGTCCACTACTGGGGACCCCAAGCGCCCGCCCGCATCATCGTCTTCGGCCTTCTCGCGCTATTCACCTACACCACCGCGCCCTCGTCCTCGTCCTCGTCGTACCATCATCACCATCACCACACCCCGTCGTCGTTTAAATTCGGCACCGAGAGCGGGAGCGACGGTCTGTGCAACAGGGTCTTCTTCGCCTTCGCCATGATCGAGTTCTTGGGCTGGCTCTGGGCTTGGGTTACCCTGAGAGAGGAAGCGGCTGTGTTTGCCATCCGGAAACGGAGACGGTCGAGTACTAGCGCGAGAGAGAGGCCATCATGAACATACACAGATACAGACGTCGGATTACGTGTTCTCGTTTTTTCTTCTCTTTTTCCGGGTTTGATTCTACAGTACAACGATGTAATGATGATGGGACGCTGCCTACAGGCTGGGCTAGTCGTGCGACGAGATGACGTTATAGAAACGAAGGTCATGTGTTACGGCGGGCATGGATGGACTGAATGCTCTTGCATGAAAATTACCATTCCGGACTCGAGAAGAAGTCATGCCGATTCGGATTGATGAACTCCACGGGTTCTTTATTGAACAGTATTGTAAGTATAGCGTGTATTTGCTGCATCTGGGGCAAAGCGCAGTGATTGTGGTCATCGGTCACGTCACGTCGTGCATCCCTTTGACCGGTCTGTTATGGGGATCAACGTTGTTTTGATCTTTGATGTGCGGGCTGTAGGATGGATATCATTAGATAGGATTAAAAAGGATACCCCTGATTTCTCATTCATTCATTAAATTTTTTTCTATCGAGAAGCTATGCAGTGAGCAGTTCTATGAAAGACGATGCAAATAAATAGTAAACCACAAAGCTACTGGTTAGCAAAATTAGAAGGACTGCATGATGCAGTGTGATGCAGCACGGTAAAGGCTCGTCAACGGGGAAGAATGTACACGAAGGTTGTCTACGTATTCACGTTTATTAGGCCTCTTGCCGAGGATTAGGTTCTCTATGGCATACTATCTATTTTTCTGAAAGTAAAAAGCCGATCTTGACCTGCTCCAGAAAAGACAGACCCACGAGATCCTCCTAAATCTACGCACCCTAATGATCGATCACTAACCGTGTCCTGGGTGGTAGTAAGACGGAAGAAGATACCAGAAGAGAGCGCCTGAACCGACTTTTCCATCCACCGTCAACCCAAACTTTTTTTTTTTTCCACGGCCATACCCTCCAGCCCGACATTCTCGAAGCAACCGTATAGGAGCGAAGAAGAATAACGGAATAGGAGAAAAGAGGTAAAGGCTCAAGTGCGTCCAAATCTGAATCTCTAGAGCGTAGATCAAACTGACTCAGACCATGAGGAATCGAAGTAACGCCAAACAGAGCCATAGCCAGGGTATCAATCTAACTTGACGCCGCTCCAGCTTCTCACCACCTCGCGCCAGGAATCGGCCACGTCAATGGCCCAAGTCTCGCGAGCATTCAGGGGAATGATATCGGCGAGATTGACTACCATCATCTCTTTGAAGTCCTTATTCGCCTTTTTCTCTCTCTCTTCGTTTCCAAAAGTGTACTCGGCGTTGTCCCCGAACACCCAGGTCCCCAACCGGTCCACCCAACCGCTAGTGAGCAAATTATCGTTCAGCTTCTTAACGCCGTCCTTGATATGGGCGTCAGCAAGAGCCGCTGCATCCAACAGCTTTTTGAGCTCTGGGGAGAGCCACGCCGCTTCGTTGGTCCCGCGAGACTTATCGGTAGTCTTGAGACGTTCCAGAGCTGTTGTCAAGTACTGCACCGTGTTCTTAGTCGCTAAAGACGTCTCGCGCAGCATGCCCATAGCATGCAAGGCCGCGACACCATGTAGCGTGTGCATTCTGGCCGGTATTCCGGGTGGAATGTTAAAGAAATGCTCCGTCTGGTGCGTGAAGACTCGGAGCACCGTCTGAATCTTGGCTAGGATCTCCACCTTTACGTCTTTGGTCGGGGGGTTAAGGAGGACATGCTCTAGAACCTCTCCGACGACCTCTGCGAGCGTCACTACAACACTAAAGTACCATAGCTCTGGGTCCGTCAAATAAGAGCCCGGGATCTTCTCCCCATCCCGTAGTAGGGCATCCATTTTGGTGCCTACCCCCCCGGACAACGTGGCTGCGCCTTGCCAGTCCATCTGGGCTAGCTGATTGGCTTTAGACGGCTTGAACTCTTTAGTTTGTACGTAACAAACTAAATCGACAAAGCGCTCCGCCAGGATGCCCAAATGGCAACGGTGATGCTAATGAATTGTTAATGATATTGACGGAACAAAAGAACGAGAGGTGAATTTACCGTTGGCAACGGACCGTAGCTGACGAGCTGTTCTGTAGTAGGAAAGCCGGGCTTTCCCCAGTTTGGAAGGGGCTCGTAATCCGTAGCGTCCTCGAGTACATAATCAGGAGATAGAGACCCTAAAGCTATCTTAGTTTCGTCCATTTCCCATCTGAGAGCGGCCCAATCGAACTCACCAATAAGTGGCTCATCTTGTATGGAACTCTCGCTTTTCCCACTCTTCAAGCGGGCTCCACGGCGTCGTTCCACCACAGCTAAAACCAAGGCACAGTTGCGGCTCTGGTCCTGAGCAAGCAAAATGCTCTGCCCGAGTTGAACATAGCTACCAGCCTGCAAAGCCCTGATAGCGGCTTCAGGGTATCTCTTTCGAATGGCGGTCTCAAAATGATGGACGAAGGCATTGGACAAATTGTTCTGCCCACCTGGCCCTGGCGCGAAGTGTGAGGGCGATATTGAAGCTAGGCGATCAATATACATCGATCCCAAGGATTCCAGGAGTGTGTTCTTAACATCAAATGACTCCCAGACCTGCAATGCTCGCGTCACACAGCCCATGTTGAGATAAAGCTTGACAAGCAACATGCGTAGAGAGTCGTTCCGAGGATTTCTGCGCAGGTAGAAGTCGAGCCAGATAACCGCTAGCAAGTATAGTTGTAAGTCAGTTTTGTAAAGCGGCGACTCTCCGTTGAGCTGTGACGTCTTGACACCCGGTATAGCAATCTTCAGGAGACAAAGGGAGCCCAAAATAGCGAGGTTCGCCAACGGATCGTCCGGCTCATTAGTGAGCATCTGCAAAACGCTCGCATCACGAATACCTTCACCGAAGCACTCAAGCGCTTTCACTGCCATATGCTTGAGGCAAGTCTGGCAGTCCGGACCGTCTTCGACCACCTCGTGGCAGAACAGGCATTGCTGGCCAGCCTCCATGGAGGTTGCTTCGAAGAACCTGACCCTCAACCTAAGAGCAACCAGGAGCAACTCCTCGAACATTCCACGACGCTAGAGATGTCAGATAAGCTTTCCTACATTGTCTTACAAGGAACGCTCCCTCACCTTAGTCGCATCCATGTCCACAGAGCCCAAAGTTCGCACAAACTCCACGCGTTGTTTCGCGTTGAGTGCTCCAAGGAACCCCCTAAGTGTCCTATAGCTGGATGGATCTCGGAGGACTTTCTGTGCGAGTTTAATTACGTGATATACTTTCTTACTCGCCAGCTCAGGATATTTCTGGCTTGAGCAGAAGTGAGCCTGCGCAAAGGTGATAGCAAGGCGAATACGGTCATAGTTTGACTCGAAAACCGGCGGCATAAGCTTATTGTCTCGAAGAACAGAAACTACCTGCTCGAGTCTATCACGGAATATCTCGACACAGTTCCTAAAGAAGTCAGTGCACAGGTTCTCCAGCTATTATCCTGTCATGACCTACTCTTGATCATCTTTTAGCAGCTGGAAACGGCAGGCATCAAGGATGCGCATCCACAGGCTCCATTCGCGTGAAGCAACCATATACCGTTGGTTAACTATAACCTGGTGTTTTTTATTCGCACCCGATGCTCCGGTATCTCCCAGTTTTTGAGTAGCCTTTGCAGCGTTTTCTTGACCGATTGAGATCACCCTCTCAAGTATCTTATTCGCAATCTCAAGATAATCGTCCCACCTCTCGGATTTGTATATAAGGTCCATGGCAACGTCAAAGGCTTCAGAGAATCCACGTTCAAGGAAATGCAACGGTCCCCAGTTAGGGAGGGCGAGGAGCTTCATGTTCTCCTCTGGCGAGGCAAATGTCGCTCGAACTTCAAGCCAGAGCAAGACTTCGTTTTCATCAATGTCTAGTTTGTCCGGTGTCACTTGTTCTTTCCCAGGCTGTTGTCATTAGTTTGAGGTTCCGCTTCTGCTTCCCACTTTCGCTTCAGCCAATGCGCTTAACTTACCGTAGGTCGGAGGTTGAAGGCTCTATCCGCTTGGGCTTTCACTAGATTAGGGAAGAGTTTCTTTTTCATCTCGCTCGTGTCCTCGGAACCCTGCGAAGACATTAGCATGATGATAGGACCATATTAAAACAAAGAAAGTATAGCTCATACCGCAACAAGACTCATGGTCATGATGTTATGAAACAGATACTTGCGGTCACCTGGGAAGTTCTTGGTGAGCGATGCAGCGATCTAGACATAATCAGCTTCAGCACCGGCAGGCTATTATGCGTCAGGGCAGAGTACCTCTTGAGCATTCTCCCAATCCGAATGCCACATACAAGCTTCGAAGCACTTGACACTGGACTGTTGATCTTTTGGCAGAGCCTTTACTAGTCTAGCGCGAAGCACTCCGATAGTCTTGCTGTGGTCCATTTCGAGGCCGTCTATGGCAAATTCGTAAAGGTCCAAAGCGTCAACATCCTTAATGATCGTATTATCGTTGATCATGGCCTGGACAGCCTCTCTGCCAAATGTACGGTCGGCAGCATTGTCACTACGGGACCTTGCAGCAACCTCGACAGCCTGCAATATTTGGTCAACCTCGTGCACGGGAGAATGAATGGTACCATCGTTTTCATGCGGCCAGAGACTCCGAAGTACTCAAGCAGGAAATCCTATGATTGAGTGCTGTGCAGTGCAAAGGTAGAAGTTGAGCAAGGCAAAGAACTGAGGCATCAAGCCAGAAAGACCAACCTTGTAATACTCATCCTTTGTTGACTTCTGACGCAGGCGTGCAAGGTTGGCAGCTGAAGTCCACTGCCCATCGTAGAAAGCCTGTTCGAGCTGGATATCAACTGTCCGTTTCAGTTGAACAGGGCGAGGTGCGGGATGAACCCGCGGTGGCTTATGAGCCATATTGACTTCTCGACGACCAGCAAGGGCGCTGTCGCCGATTTCAGCAAGTTATAAGACTAAAAGCTCCGTGTCAAATGAAGTCGGCGTTGCGCATAATTCTTAAAGATATAGAGAGGTCATAAAATAGTGTGGTCGGCGATAAGTAATGGGTATGTGGCAGGGCTTGGTACCATGTCCCGCTTTATAGGCAACCAGCTCTTGAGCTACTTATAGTGGCCTTAGCAGTTTTCGCAGGCTCTTTTCGGGGGTCTTGGTCCTCTCTTTTGTAGTAGAACTTTATTAGATACCCAGAAGAGTGAGAAGTCTCTCTCTTCTCTCAGTTACGTAGGTCGGTTGTGGTTCTTCGTTCAAAGATATTGGGAGGCTTCTGCTACTTTGGCAGGTACCTGGGGCCCTGGGTGAACCCGAGTATTGTAGGTAGGTACACGAAGGTGGGCCCAATGCAGAAGGCGGTGATAAGTTATCACTCTCTCAGTACCCTGTAGGTGCCTTGAAAGCTTCTAGCTCTAGACATAGCTAGGGCTGATTGTACCTACCGTGCTGAGGTTAGGCGAGGTACAAAGCATACCTACCTGCATGTATCACGAAACAACTGAGAATCAGAACATCTTACAGCTAGGTAGGTACGTGATCCGCTTAGTCCGCCCGTGTAATTTGGAAACGGGTTTAACAAGTATGAGGAACATCTGGGTTATCCTGTAATCATCTACAGTAACCTTAGGAACCTCATCAAAAGCCTAACTATTGCAAGTCTCCTGCGTCATTGAGTAATTATACTGCTGTTTTATCATTGTGAGTGTGCGCTCCACCAAGTAAAGACGCTGGCCATTGCTTTGTATTGCCCACGGCGGCTTCACAAAGAGAGATTGTTGAGCAGGGTCTCTGTGGCGAAACTACATTCTGCACTGCTCCAAGGAAGCCAACCGTCTTGCTGATGAAAAGGGATAAAACAAAAATAAAACATATATACAACTAATAGTACAAGGGCTGTCCGTCTGGGCTTCTGCTATACAGCTTCGGTAGCAGGTCTCATCCCACACAATTATCGGTGTTGATGGCTATAGCGGCGATAATTGGCCGGTAGTACTCATCTCATTCAGCACACCAGACGGGCATCTTAACAGTATTGCCTAGGAAAAGAGGCCCTTTTTCTCTTCCTTGCGCTTGTTCATCTTCAAATTCGCAAAGTGTCAGAACATGCCAAATGAAATAGGGGTGATTGTTGCTCATATACGCACCCATTCCTTTTTACACGCCCGATATGCACTATACAAAAGATCATACATCAGCATTCGAAAATCGCACAGATACAGATTCATTCACGAGTGAGGAGGGTTGGTCTGTCTAGCTGGCAGTTATGGCGCCTTCCAGGAGCACTTACTCGAAGTAGTCGGTACACATGGTGCGATCGCCCCCGTTACGGTTGAGACATCGTATACTTTTTGCCGCGGCGTCTTGACAGGGATCGAAGTACTCGGATTTGGATTTACTACATGGCAATGTGCCATCATTTAGTATAGTCTAAATAGGACGGGCACAATAACGGTAGAATGGAAGAGCAAGGCAAGTGGTCGGTCACATTGCGTACTTTTCAAACTTGCGTTTGGTCTCTTTATCCCACGGATCGTTGCTCGCGTCAGCAGGGGTAGCCATGGTGAGCTTGCCTTTGCAAATAGGCAGAAGGAATCTGAAGAGGATTGCCTGTTACTCAAGAAAACAGGAGGAATATCAGATCAAATGATTGTAATTCTGCACAACAACTAGATACCAGACCCTCTGATGAAGGACCCTGATGACCAAGTGTACTGTTGTACCTACACTAGCACATGTAGATTGGGGATTGTCCCGGAACGCTGATAAGATAGGCTTTAAGATAAGATTTATACTGTATTATGCTTAGTCACGCACCTGGGATGACCTAACCCACCCGGCACTAAGTTGGATAACCCCTTGGGACCTCTTGTTAGACTACATTGAATATCCTACGTAATACAAAAGTCTAGTAGGGTAGTTGCCTTGCAACTTATTTCTCTCTTATTTTGCTAATAAACTAGAGCTTTCTGCAAATCTCTGTAAACGAGGATGGAATGCCGTATGAAGGACCTACGTCAATATTGAGACTTCCCCGGCCGTCATGAGGCATATATCGAACAGCTCGGCTCTATGTGATTAGCCCATCGATACAGAATGCCCAGGATCTACACTATCTAAGAAACCCCGAAAGCTAGGCGGCTTGCTATTGAGTTTCTTTATCTAATATTGCGCATTTGATCGTAGCTTGCTGTCGTCTCCCCCAATTTTCCTAATAACGAGAGCATCCCCTATTCTCATAAATATAGGCCTTAGAACAGCTAAAATGACAGTAACACGGCCAAGATGCTTAGGAGCGTCAAGTTGGATCCTGATGACCAGCGGTATGCTTCATTAGTTGGAGCCGGCGGCTTCGTGTAGACGTTGCCCCTACGGAATATAGAGCGTTAGTCAACGCCGAAGAATGATGCCCAGGGGGATAACAACTCACCCACAGGTCCAGCTTGCTGCATCGTTCATGTCGCCATTGCCATTCCACCTCGCCATCTGAGGATATGGACATATCGGCCGCTGTTTGAGCAGCCCCGAAGACACATTTGTGGGCTTGTTCCAAGTAGTGGCCACCACCGAGTCGACAGCTACACCTTTCTCAACCCAGTCAATAAGCGCAAGCAGGATATCGTGCTGCGCATCTTTGTATCCAGGCACAGACCACGTATCGTTACCGAGTGTTCCGGCTTGAGAAGAAGCACCGAACGCCCAAGGGGCATCTGTTCAAAACGGTCGTGATCAGCAACAACTTGTACACCTTTTCGTTTTAACGCATCATCAGATAGTAATCTGAATAAGCAAGGGTAGTCTGGTGTCTAGTCCAAGAGGTGCTTACTCACCGACGACCGTTGTAAAACAGTGCTGCATACCAGGGACCATAAAATAACGAAAATACTCTTGAGTTGCGGTCACATTTCCACCCATCGTCTCCACGACCCGATTGTAATACAAGTTGGATCCCTTCATGGGCACAAGCCCATCTGCCATCCCGTGATACATGAGCATCTTGCCGCCACGGTCACGGAACGCTGTAAGATTATAATTATCTGCTGTGGCGTTTCCTGGGTCCAGCTTTTCGGCCAGTTGGACTAAGGAGTCGTTGAAGTCCGATAAAGCAAATGTTGCATTATCGAGTAAGAAATATCGGGTATACCCGATACCATAGGGGCTTGCCTCCGAATAATTCAGCACCGTATACATCTGCCGCTCAGAACTTGGCGTTAGACCTTTGTATAGAAAGTCACCGGTCGAAGTGGTCCAGTCCGCATACACTTTCTTGAGTGTCTCCGACTGCGCAGCCGTGAGGCAAGCTGACTGATTTGCCCCCGGCCTCTCGCAGGAGAGTGCGCCAAAATCGACATCGCAAAGCTCCGGTAGGCTAATGATGCCGTCCTTGGCGCCATCTATATCATCGCACTGTTTGACGACCTCGGGTGCAAGGGCCGCGAGTAGGCGCCAATCGATGTGTTTGTCCTCGTCGGCCGGCCAGTTATAGCTCGCGACCTTGGTGACCCAAGTATTCAGGTGGTTCGTATACCAGGCCGCGGCGCCGACCAAGACGCCATCGAAGCTACCGGGGAACATCTGCATCTCTTTCAAGCCCTGGCGGCCGCCGGTCGAGCAACCGCTATAGTACGAGTGCGAGATCAGGCGGCCATAGTAAGTCTGCGTGAGCAATTTCCCGATCACCACCGACCCGTGTATCGCGCGCCAGCCCCAGTCGGCTTTTGATTCGGGATTCCCGAGCGCCCAGCTCACGTTTGTGCTGACCGAGCTGTGCCCAGTGTCCGTGGAAACGACGGCGAAGCCGTACTGTACTCCGGCTCCCATGTCGAGCCAGTTGATGCCACCGGAAAAGCCGCCATTGCCGACGGCTAGAAACCTATTGTTCCACTCTGCGGGGAGGAAAAGACCAACTCGGTATCTTGATATCGGAGAGCTGGTCACCGCTACCGTCACAGCGCATAGCGCCGGAAGATTCGTCGGTTGGATGGGATAAGCTACGTCTGCTAGCCCATCGCCGTATGTACTACCCGCCTCTACTACTTCTACCCGCTCGATCTTCGCGTTCGCTGGTAAGACCTTTGCGAAGGTTAATGCGTTACAAGCGGTGCTGTCCTGTCTTTTATCATTTATAGACGGTGTAGCCGTTGCACCTAAAACTGCCAGACCGGCTACTAGGAGTTGTCTTGTGCCGCACGAATACATTTTCCGCTAGGAGGTTGGAGGTAAATTATCTGTATTTAGTGATCGTCGCGAGGCCACGAAGTGGGAGGGCAGAACGGTATCTAACTAGCATTTATACTGCCCCGGTTCCCAAAGGAGTCCATGAACGGTAGACCCCATGGTCCGGAACGCAAGGGCCTTGGTACTATCCGGTTGCTCACCCACACGGTAGGGATTCTAGATACACGACAACGGCCTAGATCGAACTGATGCACTATAGTTGCATGCGGGGTTAAGTTAGTAGATACGACCTTGAGATCCTTGCACTTCCGTGTTTACTATCTATATATGCCGTTTTGCCAGCCGGTTACAATCAGTCTCCATATTGAGATCATACGAGCTTCTACTGGAGTTCTCTCTAAGATTCTCTTATACAACTGGTTTAAAGCTTCATTTTGGGATAGCCTACGAGCACAACAGACCGCTTTCCAACATGCCAGCGACATTTCTTACGGTCTGGTCGTTGATATATCTAGTAGATATGCATTTGTATCATAGAAAGGGCGGTTGTTGCGATATCATGCGATATCAAGCGATATCAGCCGCTGGATTAATGTCCCCAAAGGGGCTATCAACTCGTTCAGAGTGCATAAAGTCGAGGACTGGTTCCTTCGGGCGCGGCGCTCACTGCGCGCTTGTTTCTCCACCCGTAGAAAAACCTCAGACACACAGCACCGATGGCAACGAAGAAGAGCATAGCAGCATTCACGCCATGGCCCGTAGGGTAGCCCCTTTTCGCTTCATCGGCTTTGTAGATCCACACGCCCGGGATCTGTCCCAGTCCGGCACCGATACTGACGTTGAGGGCGACGGCCAATCCGACCGATCCGGTGCTCCAGATGTTGGAGGTGAGCCAACCTAGCATCGGCGGGATGCATCCAAAGGCGCCCGACGTGCCCACGATGAGCGTGCCGTACCGGCTCGCATACGCGGTTGGGGGCAGGACAGCAGACGCGAGGAAGCCCGCCGCTCCCACCGCTGCAGCTCCGGCGCAATGTAGACCACGAGCATTGAAATGGTCGGCAGACCAAGAGTTGAGGATTGACACGACTATCTCTCGTTAGCTCTAAGTCAACATTTGTCAAAGTAGGAATCGTACCGTAAGCGATGGCCCATGGAGGGACTGTCAGCAATTGTGCCTGGAGGTCTTTATATCCCAGTCCGGTGACAATAGAAGGTGTGAAGAGTGACAGCGAGCTGAATGGGAGAGAAACAGCAAAATAGATGGCATAGTGCCCATACAGCCTCCAGTCCGTCAACGTCGCCTTGACATCCGCCCAAGTAAGGCCGGCGGCCGATCCCTTTGAGCCCTCTACGAGGAGACGTTGCGCCGCAAGATCCTTCTCGCTCTCTGACAGCCATTTGGCGCGCTCCGGGAAGTCCGGGAGGATGAACCAGACGAAGAGCGACGAGAGCACCGAGGGTATGCCTTCGAGGATGAATAGCCAGCGCCACCCGGACAGGCCACGAACCCCGTTGATATGGCCGACGCCATACGCTATAGCTCCGCCAAAGGCACCCGCAAGGGTAGCACTAGCGAGGATGAAAGCTACTCGAACGCTTCGCTCGTCCGTTTTATACTGTGAGAAGAAAATCGAGTCAGTGTGCGAAGCCTACAGACTGGGGGTTTTGATATCCTGGCTGCTAGACGTTATAACGTGAGAGCATATCATGAAATGAATGCTTACCCAGAAAGTTAGGTAGTAAACCAGGCCGGGAAAGAGTCCACTGCATCGATTCAAGTCAGTCAAATTTCTACCCTAGCCGTCGTTCCATTCTACCGCAGATCAAAGCGCTGTGAGCAATGTTTGATACGCCCGACCCCAAGTGAAGATCTTACAAACGAAGACACTTACGCTTCAAAAGCGCCCAGAAGGAAGCGCACGCCCGTGATCTGTGCAAAGCTATGGACACCGCCAATGCCGATGGTGATGAGACCCCAAGAGCACATCAAGAAAGCCAGCCATCTCGACGGGCGGAACTTCTTCAGTAGGATGTTCGAGGGCACCTCGAACAAGAAGTATCCGATGAGGAAGATCATTAAAGCGATGGTGAACTGGTAATTAGTCGTGTTCGTCTCGGTCTGCATGTCATTCTTGGTAGACGAGTTGAGCACCTTCGCGTTGCCGATGTTGGAGCGATCGAGATAGGCCAGGAAGTAGATGGACGCGCTTAGAGGGATGATGCGTATGTCCTGCTTCCTTAGAAGAGCCCTCTCGGCCGCCGACGACGAGGCGCGCACGGAAGATATTACGTTTGGTTCCTTGATATCGTTCCCTGCTCCATCTTGCTTCTCCATGTCAACGGTAGATTCTCGTTCAGCCATTGTGAGCACTTAGATACCAAATCTAGGCCGACTCCGTCGCGCAAGAACTCTATCTAGGAACGAAGTTTGGCGAGCGTGGCTCGCGTTTCTACTATGCTCGGCTGGCTTTTTATGGACCGGATTTGAAAATGCAAGCCCGTGCACTCACTCAATCGGCTTCCAGGGTCGGTACCTGGACTCGGTGATTACCCATTCCCTACATACATAATCTGTAGTATAGTATATGTATTTCCTGGTTTAGATAGTCTAGGCCTCATCCTAAGGACGAAACAGGCCTCTCTCGATGATAAACCCTGTCTCCCAGCCACTCACCGCTTTGGAAAGTACTGGGTTTACAGCATGGTATTGTGATCTTGTGGCAGACATACGGACATACATACCCAGGTCCCCTGCCCGCAACTAACCACTCACTCTTCACTCCTCAGCGTTATTTACTTACATACATCTGTACATCTGTACATACAGCATACCTAGCTGCTCTAAGTAGTCCGGCGGACGTTACCCACCCCTCGAACAGCTAAAAGGATTTGGGGAATAAGTAGCGCGCAGTGTGGCAGGCAATTAACTGCCGGAGTTGGGCTTGCTGCGGGGAAGCGCCACGCCGCTTTTAACCTGCCTATTACGTTGGAAATGGAACCCAAAACGTCCCGACCAGTAGGTCCGCTCTATAGGGTGAGCGCCATTTGGGTACATATGCAGGATTTGCATTATAGGGGTGCTATCTACTAGTGGAGGTATAAGTAAGCCTATATATGTTGTGTCAGATAGAAGAGCACCACCACGGTTGGGAAAAAGCTGTGATCATCTATCCATAATAATGAAATCGCTGGCCATGGACTGACTGTACTGTCTGTCATACTATTTTGGGTTAGGTGATCATAATCTCCTAGCGATAGCATGCCCAGAAATATTCCAGCCGCTTTGCAAGGGTCCCAAGATACAGATCACTTCTGCTCATGCATAGCAGTTATACAATGAACGAGGACCACTTCTCTGTGACTTGTTATTACATAACAATATTGCTGCTGAGAGTTGGTAGTAGGTATGACGAGCCTTCTCGATACCTACCCACGTGAAGGCTATAATTCCGATCCTACGTACACAGAATTATAATCGTGTGCACCTTCGCTGCCGAATCACCCCGTCAGTCCGGCACAGATTCACCAGGTGTTGAAACCATTGGATGTACATCTCGGTCTCATATGAGTATGTGACCTCACAAGTTCATTCAATAGGTCAGAACGGCTTACACGGATATTTAGAAACCCAACCTCTCTTGCCACCAGCGTGCAAGGACCCTACAATATGTCAGCTTAAGGCAGGGCGACTATGAGGTCAGCCTCAACAGGCCGTCTCCTGATAAGACTGAATCATTCGATTACCTTTTTTTTTCGTCTTCTTTCTTCGCTAATGATGGAACGCATGTCACCGTGGCGAGGATTTAGAGATGGATCATGCTAGACGAGTAGCTACTCGGCCGTTTTCCTGGAAGGATTTTGAATGGGTCGGGGACCCATGTTCAAATGTCTCTGGTTGATGGTATTCTTCGCCCAAATATAGAGATTGTAAGTTTTATTCCAGAGTACAGATGATGTCAAGTGATTGCCGGAGGCATTGAGGTCCATCATGGTCACGTCAATCGACCTCACCGCGTGCAATTCTCTACCGACAAAGGCAATAGGCCCGGACAGTATCCGATATCCTAGAGACGCTACGATACACGATAGGGCAGAAGTGATGGAATATTGTTCCTCAATAGCGATGAGGGGGGTATACATATGTAATTGACGATCCGGCCGAAAGAGAGAGCGCAGAAGCTTAAGTACCTACGTACGACTCCATGGCATGATGGCACCAGAAATGTGATAGAAGGAACTGAAGGTAGGGTGCGGGGCGACCCGATTGAAGCTGAACCCGTCTGCGCCTGGAACCCACACAGAGCTTAATTCTGCACAGTGGTCATTATCGTCATCGCTTCGAGTTGTCTGATTGGAGACGGTTTTCCCAGCCACCTCACGGCAATGATTCCGATGCAGCTCAGCTCAGGTCGCAATGCTGGCAGCGTCCCGAATTAGCATTCTTTTGCTTTGCAAAGTCGGTTGTTCAGCCAGCGAAGATGCTGGTATTTCACCGCAACACTCGCTACTTCGTTTTATGTCGCCTTCGGGGCTCCTAGATCGAACGCAGTATTGTACAATATCATACGATCCCAACATCTATACAATACCTACCTATTGACAGAAGGTAACTACCCTTAACACTCTTCCCATGCGACAATTCTCCTCGGCCAAATCTCCATGTCACTCCCCTTACATAAACCTATAATAAGCCATCTCACGCGAAGAATCTCTGATCTATTCTGGGATATAGTATAGGTATCAGCAGTCGTCGAGTATGCGGCACAGCATATGTATAGTATTCTCTTTCTAATTGGCGGTAGGATTTGTTTTCGAAAGATGCCCCGCCTCGTATTGAACAGAGCCTCCAAGCTGTGCCTAGACCCCAAACGTTCTTAATAAGCGAGTACCTCACCTCCATTGTTAGCCGCCATTGGCCGTGTAGACGATCGCACCGCATACTTTTCAAGTTGTGTCTACTTACATATATGGACCTCAGGTAGGTAACTAACCAGGCGGTTGGTTAACATACTCTGGCGCACAGCACCGGAGTAACCCAAGACCCGTCACTTCGTATAGCCTCACTGGGTATAACCCTGAGAGGTGACACGGCATATTAGAATGCTGACATAAAAAAATCACATATGCCTATATACCTTTCCTCGGTGACATCATACGTCACAGCTCCTCTTTCGTTATGGTGAGAAACAAAAACAGATCGTGGAATAATCGGGTACAACTTTTCGGCATAAAACATTCCTTAGGTAACATCGTCAAACTTTCTTCAAGTTCCCGAGGGTTCGGTATGGTGTCTGTCAAAGTTCAGGGGTTTATTATTTACAGTAGGCTGTCAGATCAATAATCGAACGTTTTTCTTCATTTTCACGATGATCAGGTTGGTACTTACTGTGGTGGTGTTGTTCGTTCTGAGGATACACGTGTAAAGTCCTAGGGAGCAGTGGCAACCAACAGTCGTTACTGTTTTTCACAGCCCCGTCGAAGGAAGGGTCATTCGTAAGTTGGAAGTTGTGGCACAACACCCAACAGCCAGGACTAATTCAGGCGCAATACGAGAAAAACGGAATGTGTATAAGTAGCCACCCTCGCCCTGGTCTTCAGCAACAGCTCTCAATAGACTCATTGATTACTGCTCATCAGCAACTCTTCCAATTTCGCTGAAGTCATTCCAAGAATCTTCGAGTTCGAAACTAGCATACTATCACTCATAGAACAAGGGTCATATCAACCTTCACCCACGAGACAAAATGAAAAACATCTTCGTCCTGGCCTCTTTCATCCTGGGCATCACTGCGGTCCCTACCCGTCGAAGCCCAGCGGCCAACCAGGCCAGAGTCAGCGGATTCAGCGCAAGCACCAAAGAAGGAGGCAACGGCGCATCGTAAGCACATACATGCCGTACATATACCTTAGTCAAGTCCTAACCAACTCTTTAATGAAAGCATATCCTACGACATCGACATCCCGGGTGTCGTAAGCACGCACTGCGAGTACTCCGACTCGACCTCTGAAGAAAGGCTCCCCGCCGTGAGCCTGACGGCGTGCGACAACGCGGCAGTGAAGTGGCAGTTCCGCCAGGACCCCTCCCAGCCCGGTAGCGAGGGCCGCTACCGGATCGTCGTCGTCTACAGCGGCAGCAATACCGGGGCGGCGGGCTATCACGAGTGGAGCCCCGAGGACTTCCCCCTAGATAACGACGGCGAGGAGACTGTTTATAAGGGCGCGCCGGACTTTACTATCACTATGGATGAGTGAATGAGTGAGTAGTGGGAGTGTGGGAGTGGGGGAGTGGGAGTGGGGGAGTGTGGGACATGAATATGAATACTTAGGCCAGGTGGTTGAGTGGGTATACATATGTTGACCGAAGGCAAGGGGGAGGAGGGGAGGACAGAGGTGAACGTATGATGGGATGAAGTAACCCGGGAAGGGGATGACGTTGCATGAAATTATTAGAATTATGAGACCTCGTTGCATTTTTGGTTTTTGGAAAGAAAAATTAGAACCTCGTCTACCTACCTACTTTGGGCGCTTTGCTTGACTCATCCATCCAAACGTTGCTTACGGCACCTATCCCTCCTATTCATTACTCTAAACAAGTCATAAGAAAACCATTCGATTGTACGTAATTACAATGCGAAACACCGGGGTCCCTGTTCCTAATTCCTCGACATACATTCCAGTATTTCTTTAGTAATCATCTCATCTAAGTATCTATCTCTATCTATCTACCAAGACTCTTGGACAGCCCCGAGAAATTACCACCATCGTCGTCACCAGCATCAGCATCAGCATTAGGACCAGGCGTAGGAGACTGATGAAACATACTCCGCGGCCTTGACAACTGTCCCCGTCTTCCCCGGGAGGATAAATCCGGATCCGGACTCGGTCCTAGTCCTAGTTCCAGCTCAGCTGTTGTGGGTGTGAGTGTGAGTTTACGTTCCTCCGACTGACTCCTCCGCTCACGCTCAGGCCATCTACTAGCCGACACGGCACTCAGCGCCGCGTAGAGGCCTCCGGGCGCGGCCCTGTTTCTGAACATGGAGGTTCTCTTACCGGCTGAACGTCGTTGCATGCCATCATCCGCGTCTCCGCCCGGGCCTGTTATCGCCTTCGCCTTCGCTTCCGCTTCCGCACTACTACCACCACCGGCGGGAGGAGGAGGTTGAGGGCCGGTGAGCTTTTCCGCGGAACCGGAATTGATTCCTTGCGTAGCTGCCGAAAACCCCATGGCCTTTGCTAGAGACTCGTCTTCTTGTGACGGAACAATACCGCTTGTATCGTTTGTATCCTTTTCCCCTCTTTTCCCTTCACCTTTTTCTTCCCCTCCCCCTCCCTCTCCCTCTTCTCCTACTACTCTATCTGTTTTCTGATTTTCGCCTCCTAAACCGCGTAATTGTCTCTTCGTACTCTCCGATAATGTGTATACTGGGAGACTTAACGTTCGTAGACCCTTGGTCGTGGTCTGCGGTGGGTGGTTCTCGCTAGTGACTTTAGGTAACTGCGTCTCGCCATCTCTTTTGCCTGGGGATTTTGCTGCTCTGGTCCAAGATGATATACTTTCGGATGGCTGCCCTAAACCCAAACCTAGTCCTAGTCCTATTCCTAGTCCGGTTGCCGGGCCGCCGCTGGAGTCAAACGGTTCTGGGGGGGTTATATTTCTGCTGAAAGTAACCGGTATGCGGTCCCCTCCTCCCTTTCCCTTCGTCTTCTTCTGCCTGAAAAGCGTACTGAGCGAAAGTGGTGCCGGAGGCGGCTTTCTGTGCTCCCCACTATTCGGGCTCCCCATGGCCTGGCGCGGATCTGCTCCGCCAAAGAATTGCTGCTGCTGTTGCTGCTGGTGTATCTGGCGGGTCTTCGTAAACGCATAGTCTCCATCATCACCACCATCATCACTCGCCTTGTCATCGCTTTCGTCCTCTTCGTCCTCCTCCGCATCATCTGAGCTGGACCCCCATGACGCATCACTCAGCGAATCCTGGTAGTTTCTCCCCCAGAGTTTATCAATATCCGGCCTAATAGCTCTACGAACCACCTCTTCGAAATTAACACCCCTTTCCACTGCCTTCCCCTTTTCCTTACTATCAGCACCTTCAGCTCCTCCGGATTCCGCCCAAACAGACGAAAAAGGCTGGTCGGAAATATTAGTCCCTTTCCAGCGGCGGCAGCGATCCTTGAGACTTTCTAGGTGAGCGGGGTTTATCTCTTGTCCTTTAGCAGCAGCGTCTTCGACGGCTGTCCACAGAACCCACCAATCGAGCGCTTGCGCTGCAGCCGCTGCCTGATAATAGCTCCGCCTCTGCACGTGTCTGCTCAGGAGCGCCTTCCACTGCTCGTCTTCGGGGCAGCAGCAGAAGTGCATGGCGACGTTCTCGGCCCAGACGGGTAAGGAGGCCGCGTTCTCGAAGCCGTCGATGGCGACGAGCTGGAGTTGGGGTCCAGGTTGGCGGCCGTTGTTGCGCTTGCACACGTAGATGTTGGCGGTCGACAGGTCGCCGTGCGTGAAGACGCAGGGGGAGGAAGGGGGCATGTGATCGCGTAGTATAGCTACGATCGCCTCCATTTCCTCTCTTTGCCCCTCATCCGCTTCCTCCTCGTTTTCACCGTTAAAGCCAGGGATGACAGGGTCGAGATACGGGTTGGAATGCAGACGTCGCTCTATTTCGCGCCATACCTCGGCGTCGGAAACGAAAGGACCGAAACCACTCTCAGCGGCTGTGCTTCCGCTCCTTCCGAAGAGGTTCCCATGGTACCGCACAGGTCCCCCCGTAAAGCTGGAAATGCGTCCGAGGTCGACGGCGCGCCACTCATCGATGCACTTCGCCACCTGCGCGGCAATGTCTTCGCGTTCCTCGCCCGATAACCCCCACCAGATGTCGTAGAGCCTCTCACCGCGCACGACGTCGGTGACTGTGACGACGCTGCCGTTCTCTTTCCACCCTGCGCGCACCCGCGCGATGGGGACGTTGGGCGCGAGCGTCTTGAGGGCCCGCGCGGCTTCGACTAAGGGCACGTACTCGTCGCCGTCTTCTGGGTGCTCATCCAGAAATTCATGGAGAACGTATCTATCGCCCAGGAGCCATCGCTGACTATACGCGTCGTTGTAGACCAGTTTTAGCCTGCTCTGGAAGGGGATCGAGTCCACAGCTTGGCAGTAAGATGTTGTGCATGCTGGACATATGTCTTGAACGTCGCCTATTTCGAGGAAATCTTCGTCGTCATCGTCGTCGTCGTCGTCATCATCATCATCGTCCGTTTCTACGTGGTGGTTCCGATTTGGCGGGAGGGATCTGTTTGCTGTCGGTGTTGGATTTTTTATTGCGATGTGCTGGCCTAGGATCCAATTCATGATGCGGTTTGCGTCGAGGAGTTTTCCTGACACTATACAATAGTGTTTCGATGTTGATGTTGCTTTTTGAGCTGTCTTGTTTGTCCTGTTGTCGCTTCGTTTCGTTGTGGTGGTAGGGTCAACTTCAATGAGAGGAGTTCCTCCCTCCTCGTCATCGCCCTCGTCGTCAGCTACGTCTTCTTCCGTATCTTGAATTCGTGCTGCATCCTCATTTATACGTCCTTCTTCTCTTATAGGTATACCTGGTATCTCTGCTGCTATCCCCGGTATCGACATAATAGCTAGCGCTCGTGAAGATGGGTTTTAATCTCAGCTTGTACCACCCACTATGCCTTGATGAGACTCTTCGGAAGCTACGAGACTATGATCATTGCTAGAGCCACTGTGTGATACCCTAATCTGATACGGTTCCCCAAGACCTCGACATTGGCGATTTGTTCTGGCTGTATGAGGGTGCATGTCCAACGCTATACACCCCACCGATGTGATTATATTATCTGGAGTACCATCGGCACGGCTACTCTCGGTATTATTTCCTTAGATTTAGAAAGAGGCCCTGTCACATAATCATTTCCCGTAGCTGTTGCAGGCTTGTAGAGAGAAGCGGCGCTCCTTTGTGACTTGAGTTGTGTCGACGTTCTGAAGCTCGCTTCCTGGAACAAAGACTGGCTCGCCGCAACCAGATCACATGTCTAAACACAAGCTTAGAAAAATAAAATGGCCCAAAGATATTTCCGCAGATGGTTTACTGTAATTTTTGTATGCGAAATGGGCGAGCTCCTAAAGATATCGAAGACCACAAGCTGAGCGATTATAGCATAGCTTGTGCAGCTTTGCGTTCAATGTCAGCTTTTTCATCAAGTTGTCCAAAGTGCCTTTCTCACAACATGGGGCAAGTAGAGACATCCGTAGGTCTGAATGCGATATTCTGGGTCTGAAAAGTAATAGCTATTATAGGATATTGAACTAGCTCAAAGTTTGCTGAAGTTGAAATTGGCCCCATCTATTATGCCATGAATGCATGTTTTGATGATGATGAAGAGTAATAAGTACGCCTCTATACGACACGAAATCTTTCGGGCGAATTAATAATGGGCGAAGGGAATAATAATATAGTAGAGAGAAAATGAAACCTCGACAACAAACAGCTTCAAAAGAAATGCGCGTCTGTCGTCGCTACCATGAAGAATTTAAGCTGGCATCTTCACGGGCTTCTCAGCGACGAGCCGGTATGTGGTCGTGATGAGTCGCATATTATCCATCTCCACAAACGCTTGCCCGTCTAGACAGAGCCTGTCCATCAAAGTTCTGAAGTGCTGCGGTAGCGCGCGTAACTTTACCAGGCCGTGGATCAGCTTGCGGACGGAGCGGAAATAAATATCGACTTTATCTATCAAGGGCGCTTGTAAACCACCGATACTGGGGTTATCCGAGCGCGTAACGTTAAAACCTGCATCTGTGAGGGCCTTCTCGAAGCTGGTCGGCGTCGGGGTGCCAACAGCGCCAATTAGGGGCTTGACCCGTCTCATTAGGGAGGTGTGTAGGGGATCGGCGGGGTTGTAGGCGGGTAGGCTAACCCAGTCGATAAGGAGGAATTTGGATCCTGGTTTCAATACCCGGTATATCTCTTTAAATAGTGCGGATGGGTCTTTGCACAGGCTGAGCGCCTGGATTTCGTAGAAGGCATCGAAGGTCTGGTCGGCGAAGGGGAGAGGTAGGTTGTTTTGATCGTGAACAATAAATTCGTTGCTAAAGCCCAGCTTCTGATTGAATTCCTTTGCCTGCGCGATCTGGTTGGAGTCGACTGCAAAGTCCGAGTTATTAGCACCCAGTCATCATCACCCATGCAAATAGAGTAAAAGTCGCAATTGAAGCCTAGCTTCTCAGCGCCCGCAACTAGCACATCGTTTTTCCTCCCCCCTCTCTTCATTTTTCGTTTTAATTTTTTCTTCTGTTTCTTTCCCTCCTGTTTGGTACCGAAAATACTCGCGATGAATTAAAGGATGTGAAGAAATATCTAGGTACGACTTACTGTTTAGACCGGTCACCTGGGCTCCGCTATAGCTTGTCATATGCGCGGCAACTCGACCGCGCCCGCAGCCAAGATCTAGGACCCTCATCCCCGGCTTTAGACCGATTTCCTTGGCAATGGATTCCTCGCAAAGTAGCTGATTGTCTCGCACCGAAGCTCTTTTGTCCATCAGGGGTGGTATATACATCTTTTCCACGTCGCCAAGGCTGCAGAGATGGTTAAGTACGGAATAATAGGCTTGGAGGCATTCTCCAACGCGCTCCTGGTAATTCGGGCCAAAGGTGGCAACCATGGCGTCTACATCGGCCCAATCGAGGTTATAGATCTCGTACGACGCCATGAAATCGTCGACTTCTTTGGGTGTCAGATCGTGAATGTGCTTGAACGCCTTCAGGAATGTCTTTAATCTGTTGGGCGACACCGAACGGTCGACCAGATAATCATCCCCATGCGCCGCCGCCTTCTTTTTCTTAGCATCGGATTTTTGAATGGGAACCCCCTTCAGCTTTTCTTTCTCAGAGCTAATGTCGCTGGTTCGTGCACTGTCACTGCTGTCGTTCCGACCGCTCAGAGCATACGCTTCTCTCGTGGCAATGGGGGGAGATTGTTGTGGTACTGCTACCGGCCCGCGAGGGGTATCCTGCGCCATTACGGTGGCGGTCGCCATTGCGAGTGGCCGTGCGGGAAAACGGACAAACGATCTATAGTATGGTGAAAGTATAAAGCTTCGGTATCTGCCGCATGGACACACACTTCAGGCTTGTAGATGTTGCAGGTTTTAGAGAGCCTTGCAAGCTTCTTCAGGGTTTTGCGTGCGTGAGTGCGTGCGGATGCGGATGCGGGTGTAACGGGCTAAGGTTTGCTCCTGGAGAAGAGCCGACAGGGAAATAGGGAGGAGAGACAAAGAAGGAATGCTGAGAAGAAACTAAGGTATGTAGGTAAGGTAAGTAAGGTAGTATTAGGTATTATTATGATGGTGATCTATTTTGTATTTTTTCTTAACTAAATAGAGTTCGACTATGTGCGCCTTCCAAAAGATCGGGTTTTGTTCGTCCTGGTCGGTCCGCTTTATATTTCCGAATATGCCGGGTCACTTTTTACCTCTGCATGCAACTGTTAATGAATCACAGCTTCTCTTGATGACCTTCCCTACTACGTACCGTATCCGCTTACAAAGCGAAAAGCGCGCCTTTTGCCGATGGCTGGACCTGTGATGCTTGACTCGCCGGCTATCTCTACTTTCGGGAACGAGCAAAAATTTGTCTCTCGCGTCTCTCATGTCTCGGTACCACGATCTGTTGCCGCTCGTAACGTTGGTTTCACGACAGCTAAAGAGCAGGGCTATCAGTTACTGGCCGGTTACTGGCCGGTTACTGGCATTACTTACTAGTATCGGTTACTGTATAGAGTCCGATCGGCCAATACACAGACGGCCGCACATGTCGCCAGAATCCTACTATACACATAAGCAGTAACTCCGCAAGGATGATCCAGTGAGTCATTGGTGATGTCGGAATTGCAGTTAACCCACACATCCGGACCATCCGGGTATGTTTTTGCTGTTAATACCTAGTATGCCCTTGTTTTTGGCCTACATACTAAGTAGATTATGTTAGCTGCTACCTACCAACGTACATAAAATATAAGATTATACCGACCTAGCTCCCGTACATTCATAGTAAGGCGGGCTAAAGTAAGAAAAAACTGCATGTCTCGAAGTTCCGTCCCGCAGTTTAGACGCCGCAACTGGCGCCTTGCAGCAAACAACCAGCCTTCATTGTTGTTGATTAACTCAAATTAACAGATTTGGTAGAAAACCGTTGTCCAGAGTGAGGGAACAATTGCAGCTATCAGGGAGGTCGATGTAAGCTTTTTATGGCGTCACTCGAAATTCGGCTTCGCACTGAATCGGCTCTGAGTTGTGTGCGGATCCCACTCCAAGAGTCTTGGCTCAGTAGGGATCATGATTCAAAATATCTAAATGGCGAGCAGTCGGCAAGCTAGATACCTATCTAGTTCGAACAACAGAAATGAGAGAAGACGAGGAACTAAACAATTATTAGGTAATGACAACCTTACTAAGCTGGCCCCTATTTTTTCTTATGTACTACTTACTAGCCTCCAGGTTAAACGCTTACCTGATCAAGGCACACGTCTCAGCATCATATGCCTACACCACTGAAGTCTTTTCAAGATACCAGGCATAGTTCGGATCCACTCCACCGCCCATCGGGTGGGAAATACTATTAAGACGCACATGGGTTGAAATGGTGTATATTGCAGGTGAGAAGGGCTGTCGACGCGTTGATACTATGCTTCGAAAGCTCAAAGACCCGACTATAGTAGCGTGTTGAATTGAAAGGAGCTGGATAGCCCCGCTGGCCCCAATGGCAACCAGCGATCAGAATTGAACTAAGATGAGTATGTGAACATCCACTAAAATAATCTTCTGCGAAAAGACAATCACAAAGGGACGAAAGCGAGCGGCTGGTGACGGGAGAAAAAGATATTTACATTGAAAGGACTAAAACATTAAGCATTTAAAGCCGTGGTCGACGAGTGCCGGCAAAGCATCTGTCGCACGGGATAGGCAAGTGAGGGCTGCGTACACTTGCAATTGTGTCTATCATATAAACCAAAAAGGAGACAACTACATTTTCTCTATTCCCATGCTAGATCCTATGCGGACCAACCCATTTCACGTCGTCCGCAATTAAAAGAGTCCCAAGAAGAGGGCGGCGGCAGCGACGAAAGCGCCAGTGGCACCGGCACGGACCACGACGGCACCGCCGGTAGGAACGGAAGTCGGCGTAGGCGTGGGCTTATCGGTCGGGTATCCGCCAGCTGGGGTGGTGACCGGGTAGGATGAAGGGGGAGAGCTGTAGGATGTGGACAGAGTAGGGACCTGAGTGGGATAACCACTAGGAGAGCCGCCGGTAGGATATCCAGAAGGGGTGCCAGTGGGATAAGTCTCGCCACCGGCAGGGTAGGTCTCGCTGCCGGTAGGATAGCTATCACCACCAGTAGGGTAGCCAGTGGGATAGCTGTCACCACCGGTAGGAGAGCTGTCGCCGCCGGTAGGATAGGTCTGACCACCGGTAGGGTAGCTGTCACCACCAGTAGGATATGTTTGGCTGCCGGTAGGGTAGCTATCGCCGCCGGTAGGGTAGCTGTCGCCGCCAGTAGGATATGTTTGGCCGCCAGTAGGGTAGCTGTCACCACCAGTAGGGTAGCTGTCGCCACCAGTAGGATAGGTTTGGCCGCCAGTAGGGTAGCTATCACCACCGGTAGGGTAGCTCTGACCTCCAGTAGGATATCCAGAAGGAGTGCCGGTAGGATAGCTGTCGCCCCCGGTGGGGTAGCTCTGGCCACCGGTAGGATATCCAGATGGAGTGCCGGTAGGATAGCTGTCACCACCAGTAGGCTGGCCGCCACCGACAGGGTAGCTGGAGCTCTCCTCGGGAGGGCAGTCGCCCTCATCACCGCCAGTGGGGTAAGGCGTAGGAGTCACGACTGGGTAGCTGTCGGTCTCATCAGGAGGGCAGTCGTCCTCGTCGCCGCCGGTGGGATAAGGCGTAGCAGTCACGACCGGGTAGCTTCCAGTCGGATAACCCGAGGGACCTACGCTGTAGCTGGCGGTGGGGTAGCCAACAGGCGAGTCGGTGGTCTCGGGAGGGCACTCATCGTCGTCGTCACCGGCGGGATAAGTGGGGTACTCGGTGGGATAACTGCTGACGGGGTAGTCGGAGGTCTCATCAGGAGGGCACTCATCCTCGTCAGTCGGGTAGTTCTGAGAGGTGGCGCTCACAGCAGCGACGAACAGAGCGCTCGCGCCGACGTACTTGATCAGACGGACCATCTTTTCCAAGTTCAAGCGAATGAATGACTGCGGTTAGACCAGATGAGGACGAGATGAGATCGGAGGATGAAGATCATGAGCCAAAGGGGACGAGGACGAGGGCGGGCGGCCCCCAGGTTAATAAAGAAGGGCCCAATCTCTTGCTGTGAACTCGCATCGTATCATGGTCCCAACGATACGGATGACTAGTCAACATCGTGGGCTTCCTTGGCGGCTCGTATCGATCTAGCCTTCCAGTCTTTGCTCAATACGGTGCTATTTTTGGTTTAGCAGGTACCTACATAGTAGGATTTCCTTGGTCATAATGCCCCGTTGTAAGCAGACGTTGGCCCCATTTTGGCCTGGGAAAGCTGCGCGCGCGCTCATTTCGTTCGTTTCGCTTGGTCGTAGTCAATTGCCAAGACCGTTGGAAGCGACAAGGCACATTGTTCAAGCCCAGACAGGCAAGTCGCGCTTCTTTTGACTGGTGGAACCAAGATCATTTTACTTAGTGTAATGTACTAACTGCAACATGCGCTCAGGCGGCACGGAAAATAGGGTGAGCTTCTGAATGGACCACGACTGGTCTTGGTGGAGATGAGTCCCCTCTACACATCACTTCATGATTGGTTATTTCGCTTCGCTTTTGGGCAGGCTGACAGGGCCCGCCGACCGCCGATGCGACTATTGACAGAGTAACCTTCTTGGCTACAACGGGAAGCGAAGCCATCACCTTCAGCTAATAATACCTGCTGTAAAAGATTACAGTAGCGTGCCTACCTACAAAGTGGCGTAGTAAGAACAGATTCAGGAGGATCAAAACTCGCGACAGGTAGTCTAGGTAGTGTAAGTACCTAGGTAGGTGCCAGGAAAAGTAGGAAAAACGTGTTAGTATTCATGAGATAGAATTAGGGGCCAAAGAAGACCTGTTCTCATTTACACAACATGTCTCTCAAGTACAAGCCACAGGGTACGATTCATCCCGTTGGTTGGCGTTATTGTTATTGTTGCACAGCAGTAGGTGGGGGATGATTTCTGAGGAGGATGGGGGCAGTGTGTGCTGACAGGAACACCACTGAGGAGCCCAACGCCTGATAGTTCTTGGTTATCATGTACTAGGAACTGCAGCAACAACTTTCTACTCTATGCTCTCTTAGCGAGACCAGTAAAGGTTCGCTACGTAGATAGATAGCGAAAATTATGGGGAAATTCCATCTACGTATGCGCAGTTAGGTGTCTGTGTCGAACGAGAGAGTATGGGGTCAGCCACTCCAGCCTTACCTGTCAAAGCATGCAAGAACCCCAGGATATTCAGGTAAATGTGGATGTCGAGTCAATGTGACCCAGCCGACAGCTTGTTACTGAGTACCTACCTAGTCACGATGTCACCGAATAAGGGAACTAGATACCGGGTCTCTTCCCTGTATGGCCCATGCGTCACCACGGATGACTGTTGAAGCGGCCGAGCTTCAGTTTCGCGGGCACTAAGAAGCTCTGTAAGTTCTCATTAGAGATACACAAGGCTGTAGGCATGTCCACCATACGTAGGTGGATCTCATACAGATCTGTAGAAATGTAGGTGCAGCGGGACATACATGCCCACAAGGAAAATGAAGCGTTGCATTGCATCGGTTGCACGTGCCCGTAGTGGTTGCTGCCGTGGAGATTGCACATCATTACCCAGTGGGGGCAGCTTTAAGCTTTCATCTCGGATATCGGATGTTTATTATTACAGTCAGATACTCAGCCCTTCACCTTACATTCTTAGTACATGGGAAGATCATAAATCATTACCAATCTCAACTCATTCATGATTGTGGGTTTGTATGTCTTAAAATCCTCCGCTGTTCTAGAACACTTTCCCTTTATAGATCATGTTGTTTCCGTCAACATCGTCTGCTCCTCCTGGAGTCGCTGAGAGGGGCATGTTGTGTTCCGTAGTAAAAGGACCTAGGTTGGTCTTGACGCGAAAACTCACACCTGTTTAGGCGGACGAGAGGTTGTCAACAGTTGTTAAGTGCAAGAATGCAACCAACTTAAAGACATCGCCAGAAAGCACCAGAAAAGACGCGGCGATTCTCTAGGGCGGAACCTTGTCATCATATTATAAGCAACTATTAACCGTCTCCGTCATCAACTGAGCTTCTACCTTTACTACATACCTACTTATCGGTTATCGACAACGCATACGGCCCTCACTTACTGGAGCTTTCGGATCTCGTCCGAAGCCTTTCTTTACTGGGCTTCCCCATATGGCTTGACGACTTAGCCGACTTGACATGCTACTAACACCGCCAGGATACCAGGCACATTGCTATAAGTAGCTACGAGCCATGTGCGCGTGTGCGGTCGTAGCCGGAGGGTGCATTCGACCCACAAATGAACAGTAACCCTCGGCTCGGCCAGTTAGGCTACCATTATATGCTTTTCTTGTCCTCCTTCAAAGTTACTTGAGAACGAAGTCGGCCGATGTCAGCGGGGGTGGCTTTGCAACATCCACCGACAACGATGCTACGCCAGCAACCACGACTTTTTGCTTGCGTGACGATATCAGCAAGTTGCTCCTCCCATGACGTCTGTGTTATTTTCAGCGAGCAGTATTAGCCTTTGTAGTAATAGATCATGCTCAGTTACTCACTGCTTCAACTGGTGCCTTCGGACTTAGGGGCAGTCTCCAGGTCTTGGTGGTCGTATCGTAAATCTCACCATTAGTCCCATCAGGATACAACAGTAAGCTCGGCCAAGACTGAAGCTGACCAGCGTCTTGTAAATGTCTTACGCTGTTTTCATACGCTGCGACCAAGCCAGGTAGATGTGCAATTTTGGTACAATTAATGCCTATGCCCCACGGAACGCTATCCGAGTGTTCCAAGCTTAAGAGAGCTTGAATTACTTGATCGATGCGGCTACCATCCGGGAGAGTTTGGTCAGCTCCTGGAAACACGCACGATATCCAGTACGGAGTCTGTCCAAGTGGACTGACGGCGGCCGCATCCTGCGCTTGAGACGCTAGCAGTGAAGTGAGTTGTCTAATGGCCAATATTTCATCAAGCCGCGGAACGGTCTCGAATGCCAAATAATTCACTCGAGTTTCAAGGTCCGGGATGCTAGAGAACAGACTTATACGGTCCGCATGCCAACGGAATAGCTTGTCGGTAGAATCATGTTGGGCATCGTACTGCGCGCTGTATTCCTGGCTCGGCACCATGACCGCCCCGTACGGCCCTAAGCTCAGGGCAATCTTAGTCCTGGGCTGTTTGACTTGCTCTGCGATGGATACCGCGGCATCCAGAAACTCATCGATCTTTTCACGAGAAACACCGCTCGGGAACGAGTCGGTCCTTGTGCGCCTGAAACCTTCGACCGACACCTGATAGGTGGCTGTAAGTAAAATATCTACCGGTATCCGAGCGAAGTCCCGCTGACATGATCTCAGGATGTCGCGGTCAGATAGGAGGAGATGTGACGACCACAATGGGGTTGTCTCGGAGAAATGAAAATTGTACTCATCCTCGAGAGAAGTGCCTAAGCCCCCATCTAGAATTTGAATCGATGTCGCAGTCATGTTAAACAATCCAAGCAGGTCAAGCGCTTAAAAGAAAAGTACAGACAAACTCTACTTCCTATGGTTTGCTCCTTAGCCTGAGAATGAACTCATTGCTAATGGTTGTGATAGCGGGAGTTCTGTCTGGGAGCCTTATTACGGTGCTGAACTTCTATTTTGAGTGTAGGTACCTAGCCTAGCTACCTAACCTTAGGTAATAATTACCTATGCACTGCAAGAAGTAGTTTAGTACTTGGCACTAATCTACACTAGGTAATGGTCCAGAAGAGTCTTGGCTTGGTCTTACAAGAGACGCCCTAACCGTTAGGTTAGGTAGCGGGGAGAGAGCGTGTTCTGAGGTGGAGGCCCTGCACGGTTGTCCGGCACAACGGCTGTGCGGCACTGCGACAGGCAGGAAGTTGATCTCGTTCTTACATAGTCTGTACTGTCGATCTTGATTTGCTCCCAGCTATCCTGGGGGAGCTACAGCAAGCTCGTTCACTGTAAAAGGGACGCTGTGCTTGCTATATTATCGAGGAAATTCTCGTCAAGCCGCAAATAATAAGCTGCATTTTTCAACTCTAGGACAATGGAAACAATTGGTATAGTTTCCACTACCAATCGCCGGCACACAGGGCGACTTGTCTTTGATTTGTTTTTAATACCTTGACTTAATGCTGATTGGCATAATCCCGCAGATGGTCAGCTTTCACTTGTATGCATCCTCTTTTGACTACAAACAGACATTGTCGCGCAAATTTGTTAGTATCTTACCATCGCTCATCCAGTATCAAGAATTAGTTTGCACGTCTTTCAAGTTCTGATAGGAGCAGTTGTTATCAATATTTTGCATTGACCCGTCCGACCCGACGATCGAGATACTGTACCTGATAGCGTGCTGCTCGGTCTGGCTTGGCTTTCATCATCAGACCCTCCACCCTCCATTACAGTGGCTACTTGCGATCTTCCCCCCAAGATCCCGATCCCCGGGACACAGGCGAGTAACGAATAGCTTATCGTATCACGCTCGGCTTCCGTTGCGCTTGGTCGCGTTGCGTCGTCGCCCCCGTTACACCCGCCGACGTGCCCGGTCGTGCCCGGCCGCGCCCGGTTGCGAGCGCGCCCACTCCTCCGACATCATGTCGTCGACCCAACGCGATGATACGATTCAGGTCACCAATGGCCACACACTCGATGTTAATAGAGTAGACGACGCCAGCAATGTGCAGCAGGGACCGGAAGATGGGTCCCCACCGAATCCCGGGAATGCGCACGAACAGAATTGCGAGCCCGAGGAGAATCACGGCAGTGGTCAGACGGAACCCCCGCCACGTCGTCTTACCTTGAAAGATAGGCTCAAGGATCAGAAGCACAAAATCAAAACCAAAGCGAAGCCACCTGGTGGCTTCGACTCTACGCCAATCCCCGATGCACCACCCGGATACACTGTCAAATTCACATTCCATCGTGCAGAAAACCTCCCCGTAGCCGACATAACCACCGGCGCTTCCGACCCCTTCATAGCCGCCACCCTCTCTACCTCATTGCCCAAGCGTCACAAGGAAGATCCCGACTTGTACTATCGCACGCGCACTATCAGACGCTCTTTGGAACCGGTGTGGGAAGAGGAGTGGATTGTGGCGAATGTCCCGTCTTCAGGCTTCAAACTCAAATGTCGCCTCTACGATGAGGATTGGCCTGACCATAATGATCGCCTAGGGAATGCGACCATTTATGTGTATGGCCTCAATGAAACTTGGCCTGGCTTTTCGGAGACAATGTTTGATGTCAAGAAGCGGGTAGGCAGCAAGCGAGCGTATTTGCTCAAGGCTGCCACGACCGTCTTCCACCACGGTGTATCGATGACACCCAGACTCTACATCAGTGCTGAGGTGCTAGGCAAATCGGATCCGCCACACGGTCATATTTACACTGTCGGTCCTACTTATTACTTTAAGCATTTCTCGCCCATGATTGGCCGGCTGGCCGGTATCAAGGTCAACCATGACGAGGCTGACGACGCCCCTTCGGGAGAGAATCATGGCAAGCAGGCCGAGAAAAAGGCGCAAAAGTACGATTTCCAGGCCAACGAAATCCAACTGGCTGGTCCTGTACCGCCAAAGCTCTACCATCGCTATGTTGAATTCAGACCTATCATCGGCTTGCTCTTTAGAGGCGCCGGCCTTCGTGGGCGTATCCTAAATAAAGCCCTGCATCATCAACACGACCGAATCTATAACTTTGATAAGTCAACCGAACGGGGCACATTCAAGCCTTGCTCGGAAGAAGCCAGCCTTCAGTTCCTGAAGATGGCACATTTTGATGAGGGTGCAAGACTCTTCACATATGTGATTACGCTCGACGGACTGATGCGTTTCACCGAAACCGGAAAGGAGTTTGGCATTGACCTGCTGAGCAAGCATACGATGCACAGCGATGCGCACATGTATATTGCTTGTTCCGGAGAATTCTTCATTAGAAGATTAAAGAAACCCAAAGCTTCAGGAGACGCTGATCCTGGCCAGCCAACACATCCACCGAGCCAGGATATCGAGGGAGGGCCTCCTAAGGAATCGCCTCCCACGAAGCCACAGTACTACCAGCTCATTATCGACAACGATAGTGGAACCTATCGACCAGATAAGTCCGTTCTCCCGGATCTGCGGGCGTTTTTGGAGCGCAACTTCCCCGGATTGGGAATCGTTGTTCTCGCTTGCGACGATGAAGAGGACCAGAAGTTGAAGGAGAATCAGCGAAAGCTGAAGAAGAAAGAGGGCAAAAACATCAGGATGGTTCTAAATCGCAGTCCCAGCTCCACATCCTTCAGCTCAGATGACATAAGTGACTTGGATGACATGGATCGTGCAGGAGATGCGGGACGGAAGAGTAAGAAAGAACGCGTCTGGGAGTTCATAGAGGAGCCGAGGCGTATCAGAGATGCGCTGAATGCCAATACACCATCCGTCGCCGCCACTAACGGACAATCCGCATCCAAAGTCGAGGAGCCACTTGCGAGTGGTAGTAGAGTGACCGCGCACTAATTATCTTAATGTCTCGATCCCCTTGGGTTTTATACCATTTGCTTTTCGGTCTGGATCGTGGTAATACTATTATTAACCACCTTCCACGCCCCTTACTCGGCTCCCTTAGCCCGTCTAAGATAATCGTTTTGTTCATGATTAATGAAACCTTGCCCCAGGCAATAAATAATATACTATGTTTACAATTCGAATGTTGGTGCCATATTTTCCGTTAACATTAACTAAGCGTCTGAAGAGCATATTAAAGATGTGGTGTTATAAGGAGTCCAAGAGCGGCTGCAGAGTCTGCGCCTAGCCTGCCAATGTGTTTTCATACGATATAATGTTTACATGAGTAGATTCCTACGAAGCTGAGCTTTATAGTATCTTGTTATTGAACTTATACATACGCTACCTTCTATAATTAGATGCGGCCGAAAACCTGGGGTTTGATACGAGAGGTTACTGCTGCTGTTGGTGTGGTTACTATCTAGAACTCGTAGTTTCATGGCCGTATATAAGGCCACCTACGCCAAATAAGTGTCCTTGACTAATATAGGAAAGTATCGCTCTGAAAGAATATACATAAGTCCTTCATCATCCTTAAATACTTTCGCGTAAACCGAGGGTATCCTTCGCTAGGAGTACTGCGCCCAGTCGTCTTGATACTCAGATAATCACATATACTTAAGCGCCAAAGAGTTGAGGCAGATGATTCCAAGAAGTAGAACTTCGCGATATATTCGAAATATTTGTTTTCAGACGTAACCTTCTCCCAAAAAAAGAAAAAGGGGTCCAATAAACTATTGTTCATAGCCTTATATGTAGCGAAAGAGTGACAACCGACATTGCACCCCCCCACCGAGCTGGCTGGCAAAAGGCACGAACTACACACCGCATTGAGGCTGGAGAAAGAAGGCTCACGATTGCTGAGAAAGCTAAAGGCTTAATTATAGTAGCTACAGCAGTACTGCATATGTAAATATAGTTCAACAATCACCTGAAAGATCTATAGCACGTGGAGGACTTTTAGGCGGTGCGCCGCTTCAAAACGAAATGGGCGATGTTGCCCCTGTTTCGTGCGTCGACCCAGCCTACCAAGCCGACCAATTTCACGATCCCAGATTAGCATCTGGCGTCAGCCAGCTGCCCGGTCTGTTTGTTACTTTGCGGCCTTGGCGGCGGAATTTTAGCTAGCTAGAGCTCGGTAGTCTCCAAGACCAGGGGGGGAATTGGAGTCCACCTTCCCTTCTTTGCAATATAACCGACGGCAGATCATGCATACTGCAGTATGCACCAAAGACAAACCACCCATTCGTTTATCTTTACATAAGTAATACTGCCTCGAGATCTCCAGATCTTCGCATCCTTCATAGTTAAGCTTGAATATGGAAAATCGTCATACAGCTCTGTTGCTAGCCCTATGTACGTAAAGAGGTTTAGGAGAGTGGATGAGATCCACCAATGGTCGAGGACCGTCGGGAAGCTCAGAATATAAGGCCGACGACACCGGGACATGAAGCGGAATGAGGAAGTTGGATAGACAGACACAGAGCACAAGCAGCAACTCACAAGATAGCTACCATATAATATAGCCGAAGCCGTCTTTCATCACCAAAAAGCTCACGAAATCTTGAGCTCTCGTTTCTCGTTCACTCAGTTCCATATATTTTTCCATAGGTGCTTTGAAAGCTTGTTTTAAAAAATCTTCACAACAATGGCATTCTCCAAGTCTCTGCTGCTCGGCACAGCAGTGCTCGCTCTGACGGCGAACGCAGCCACGACACCCTCCGGCTTCCAGACGCTCGTGAAGCGTGATCCGCCAACCGCTCTCCCCGCATGCGCTCCCGACAGTGACAAAAAGTTCCAACCAGGTACGAAAGTGTTCCCATCCATCCAGCCATAAATTGGACGAAGAACAGCGACAGCAGGTAGAACCAGAGGATAGATGCATACTGCCCAACTCTGGTGTCTCATTCTCGTGGTGTGTTTTGTTCCTCGCTCGCTCACTCATACTAACAACGTATTATTTGCTTCTTTTTAAACAGCAATGGACTTCGACACAGACGGGTGCTACAACAGCCCGGCCATCGACGCGCAAGGGAACCTGGCCCAGGGTCTGAACTGCGGCGGGGCCAAGAACGGGCACTGCCGCGACGAGTCGGACCTGGACAACAATAACGTGTACTCGCGCCAGCGGTGCAACAACGGCTGGTGCGCGTACCTCTACGGCTACTACTTCGAGAAGGACCAGACCATCGACGGCTCGTGCGGCGTCGGGCACAAGAACGACTGGGAGCATGTCGTCGTCTGGGTCCGCGACGGCGAGGACATGCCCGCCTACGTAGCCGTGTCGCAGCACAAAGGGTTCGAGGTCAAGGCCAGGGACGACATCCGCTGGCAGGGCACACACCCCAAAGTCGTCTATCACCAGGACGGTATCCTCACGCATGACTTCCGCTTCGCCAATGAGAATGATGATAATATTGAAAACCATAAGGGCGTGTGGTTTGTAAGTGACCCCTTGCCCCCTCTTACCATTCCTTTCCAACCTCACCCCTTTCTCTTTTGTGTCAAGCTCCCTAGCTCTGGCGATAGGAGATATATTTGAAAGCATAGGAGAAGTTTTGGGAAGACTCGAGCTAACGTTAGGGTCTCTTTTCACAGTTCGGCGATCTCGTGTCTTACTTGGGCTTCCCGTCGACTGAGCTCCGCGACAAGATGCTCAACAACGACTGGGGCGCAGGTCTCCCCGATATCCGGAACGACGTCATCGCGGGCAAGCTCCAGGATTCCAAGGGAGGCAACGACATCCCCATGGACACTAGCGTAGACGTCGGCTCTCCTGAGCAGCCGAGCTGCTGAGCTGATCATCTAACCTAGTCTAGTAGCCGGATCGGTATGGTTGGGACTTTGTACTCGGATGAATTTACTTGGGACAACGCTCTGAGAGGTCGAATGAGGTCTTCTTGGATTCGATGACGGGTGTTTCTGTCTGAATATGCCTGTAATATGTACTGCATTAGCCTAGCGATCGTTGGTTATTGCTAGGGAAGTGAACATATGCGGTCAATCCCATTATTACTGCTTATTTTTTTGGTTCTTTACACACGGGCGATGTCCTAGTTTTGTGACATGTATGTACGTGTGTAAGAGACATTTCTGGTGAGAGAGGCAAGTATAACACCTATCCGTATTAAGGAAGAAGAATGAAAGAATGAAGGGGAGTAGAGGGTAAAACCAAGAGAGAATGAAGAAAGGAAAAAGGAAAAAGGAAAAAGTAGGAAAGAGGAAAATATAAAAAAAAGAATTGCCCAGTCCTGGATTCGAACTCAGGGTCTCTCAGAGGGGCCGCTCCCGCTGTTCGATGTAGTTGGACATAGTTGAACTAACACAACGCATTGGATAGCAGGAGGGACTTGGATCCGAGTGTGCTTGGCCGCTACACCAACTGGGCTTGTTTGTTAGGAAAGTCCTCGATAGTTTAGATGTATGTACCCGTACCTTACCTTAGGTTAGGCAGGCAGGTGCTTGCCACAAGGCCGCCGAGCCCCCTTTCTTTACCCCTTTAGCCAGTCACGCGGCTTAGTCGCGTGACGCTCACCAAGGAAGGCACCGCGCGCAAGGGGGACAGCTCGGGAACGTGAAGGCCTGCACTGCACTGCAGTGACCTGGCTTTCATGCTGAGTGAGCTCTTGGCCATTCTATATGCGGATGGGATTAGTTAGGGGCATCACTTAAGTCCAAACAAAGTGTGCTGTATATCAACTGATGGGTGAGTATGCTATGGTGAAAACCCTTAGTTCACTATCCAGTTGAGGTTAATCATGGAGTTCGCCGTATAAGATTCATTCAGCATGATAACTGGGCTGTGTGTCAGCTTTCCCATTTTCAACGGCTGCTTTGGTAGCCAGTAGGTATCCTTATGGACATACACCCGGGCTCGTATAAATGCTGTCTTTCCTCATAAGCCCGGTTTCCCTTAGTAGGATAGAAAGAGCGGATATGGAAGGCAAAGGACCAACAGACAGTGGACTAGATGCAGTATACGCACGCTTCAACCTGCGTTTTAGCTACCAGCATATTTTGATGCACTCATGGTCAATAAAGACGCATCTCCAGCACACTAGTCAAATGTTATACAAGTATTAGTTAATCCGAGGTTTATTACTCGCCCTTGGTATTTCGACGACTACTAACAACATTACCCATTGGCCTACTCCTATCCAGAGAGTTTAGTGGACCTTCTTTTGCTGAACGGACATGGCAAGCCCCGTATTTCCATCGGTAAGAAGAAGCAAGAAGACAGCCAGTCATCATTAAAGAGGCTAGAGACTGGAGACTAGAAAACTACCATTCTTAGGGTACCGGGGAATCTTAGTAGGTTTTCGGAACGTGGTTTTCGTTATCGGCGGCAAGTTCCACGGGAGCCTGTGAATCAGGGGCTTCATATTTAATATCTTCACTATAGGGAGATATAAATAGAAGGGGAGTTAGTACAGCCCGGATGTTGCAAGGCAGGACGAAACACGAAATGAGCAAAACATACGAGTGAAAAGGAGCCTGAGTGGACACAGAGGCCGCCGAGCTCACATAACCAGGGGGCCGGTAGGCTTGGAACTGAAACGTACTCCGCTGCGACGAAGATGGGGGCGGCGAAGCCGGAGACTGCGGGCTCAAAAGTCCTCCTGTTGAGGCGCTCTGGCTCTGGTTGTGTCTCATAAAATAATTCTGATTCTGGTCTTGGATCTGGTTCGGAGCGGTCCTGGCGGGGAGAGCATATTGGCCCATCGGACTCGTCGTATTAGCAACACTGTTATTACAACAATCATCCGCATAACTGCCGTCAGGCAAGAACATCGGCTCCGCGCTGCCTCTGCTGCCCTTTGCTCCTGCTGCCGCTGCTGATGATGACGATGAGGAGCCGCCGCCGCCGCCTGGTAAAATAGCGTCTTTGCTCCGTCTATACCCCTTTTCGAACCCGCCCTGTCGACCGCAGATGCACACGAGCGAGCCTGCGAGGAGCAAGACTGCCGCCGATCCTATGACGACACCGGCTATGCCGCCTGTTGATAGGCCTGATGGCTCATGCGCGTGTCCCGTTTCTGATGGTGTTATTGTTGACCCCGAGGGCGTTGTGGTGGGATTGGGTTGGTCTGTATCGCTTGTTTCCGAGGGCATTGGATCTGCTGGGCTTAGGTCGAGGATGTTAGGGTTAACTTTTGCAGTTTAAGTGCCTGGTTAGTCCCTGCTCGTTCAACAGACAGGTATGTCAAAATTCTTGAAGTGCACGTATATCTTGCGGGTTTAAGTACAGTCGCTACTATGTGAGCTCCTGAAAGGGGTGACGAAACAATAATTCATCAAAGAAAGAGAAGTGACTCACTAGCGGCCTTTTGTTCCTCCAATGTCTGCGTATCGTTCTGTTGAGAGATTAGACATTGGACTTTGATGCTAGACAGGCAAGGGGTAGAAGATGAAGAAACACACCGGATTGATGACGCCGACCATGTTATTGCTCTTGCAAGATCCAGGCGCGGAGCTGCATATGGTCACTGTTTAGAATCGTGGTCTATCAAGTATACATAACTCTATCTAGGCTGTCCAGGGGCCGCAAATACCAGTAGAAGAAGATCGGGCTTGTATCGTTGACCGTGATGGAGTACGTCGGGTGTGAGCCAGAGCTGACATCGGACAGGCCGCCACTCCAAAAGCCTACGCCATCTGGCACATTATATTCGTAAGGCATGCACTTGAGGCACACAAAGTTGTTAGCCACCTCCCTTTCGCCTAGTTACTTAAGAAGCTCGGCGACAGGCCATGGGAGTATGCAGAGCTCCTATAGAAGAAGATGCTTTGCCGGGAGGGGGTAGGTAGTCGGTACTGTTTTTTTCTCCCTCTGACGTAACTGAGGGAAGGGAGACGACAAGTTCATAATACCATATGATATGTACTCACAGGATATCCGAAATCAGCGCGGGCCACCGAATGACCACTGGACCAGAACTCGAATACTATTTATTATAAGAACCGGCAGTTAGGGAGACTGTACTTATCTCCGAGCAATAAAAAATGCAAAAATACTACACCTACCTATCCTGTCTCCTTTATTGGCCGTGACCGAGTCTGGCACAAACGTAAACGCGCCCTGCCCGATCCCGTCAGTCAGTTAGTCAGTCATGTCACCTGGACCAAAAAACCTGGGCAAGAAAGCGCTTCTTCCGGGGATAAATGCATGAAGTAAGTAATATAGCTATTACCTACCTTTCCGACAGTGATGGTTTTTGTGCTCGAGTTTGATGATGACGATGACCCGCTTGCTTTCGTTGGTAGTTTCCCAGCAACCGCCAGCCACGATGACGATGGCGATGACGATAATTCATTCCCAGATGCCGCTACCACTACTGACGAGGAGGAGGCGGCCGCCAGTGATAGTAAGCACAGAGGCCGCATACTGGCGGTTCAGTAGCGCATTGATATACGTGTTGCGTTGCCAGCCAGTACTCGAGCAAAAGCGTGTTCCCTGAACAGTAGAAGTCTGGTTGGCGAGGATAGACCAGGCCCAGAAAGTGAGAGGGGAAAGAAAGAAAAACCGATTATTCCAGATGACAGGGTGCAGAAAAGGTTGGGCAGATTATGGGTACTACCTAAGTAGCACGAAAGGGTGTCTGATCGAATTACATATGTATATGGGGTACCGGACCGAATAGTGTTACAATACTAACAGGTTATATCCATGTTTGCTTCGTTTTCATCACCAGACGAGGCAGGACTTGCGCTGCGCTTCGCTGATTCACATGGGTTCGATTCACTGACCCATGATTCACCGTGTCTCCCGTCTGGCATTCTTGAGCTTTATTAGATAGGATAGGAAATAGGAGGCCTACAAGAGTGAGTCTCCCCTATTTACGATCGTAAGATGTATCATGTATTATGATATAGGGATATATGGCCTGCGTAGTGAGGATCGACGTCCACGCGGTTTTTTCAACTTTAGATTGGAAAAGTCAGAGCAGAGAAGAGCACATTGGCAGATAGCGACAATCTATGCTCGAACAAAGTCCAATGAAAGGTGTCGAGTCCCGCCGTATCATTCTCCATATCCAATACTTCTACACCACATAACCGTCAAACATAGTTGAAGGAGACGGCGAGAGATGACTGGAGCGGGAAACCTAAAAGTCTCTAGACTTTGTATCAATGCACAAGGGAGAGTGCTTACCGGCCATATCAGCTTAGAAGCCATCGCAATAGGTTTTATTTCTTTTGTCTTTGGGTATCAAAAATTGTACAGTTGAAGCATAGCCCCTACCAATAGGAAAGCCAGCCGATGTAAAACATGATCATCTAGTCTTCTTGTCTATGTTGGTCCTTTGTATCCATCTAGAGAAGATGCCACTTTCCTGAGTGAGCTTCCACAGACACCACAAGTAGCACAGGGCAAACCCTGCGAAACCCACGCCGACATTGGCTACAACCCAAAGGTCCGGTTTATTGGCGGGAGGGGCTGTAGTACGTTCCACAACGTGCCATATCGTCATGACCAAGTAGAAGACACCATGGATCAGAAATGTGGCCCACTGAACTCCCGCCTTCTGGCTTTTCTGGAAATATGCGCTCATAGAGGTCGGAGGCAGACCTAGCACGTATGCCCATAAAAGCGTTAGGACAGCATAAGGAACGCCCAGATCAACCCTTTGGAGCAGAGGAAACATTGTCCATGTCCCGAGCATGTTTGCGAATCCTACCCATGATCTGACTTCCTTTCCCAGCCCCTGCTTTCCAGCCAAGAGAAGGGTCATGGGGAGAAGAGGAAGAAGCACACTTTTCTCATGTACTTGATAGCTGAAGAGGAAGAAACCCCAGGCTGTAACAGAAAAGGCGTAAGGCAGAAGTTCCTTACGTGGCCGAAGCAGAATGACGAGGCAGGCTGGCGAGATTGCAGCAAGAGTCGCTGCTAGGGAAGCCCGTTGAAGGAGCTCAGTAGGATAGGCACGTAGTTTGATAATAACGTTTGCCGTGCACCAAAAGTTGGCGACCTTGTCTTCGAACAGACCTCGGGCAAATGGGAATATTCGGTGTATCATCTGGACGACTTGCTCGACAACAGGATAATATGTGGCACTCGTGTCTAGGTAAGGGGAAAGAAACGTGAAAATCGGGAGTGGCTGGCGAACCCCCTGAAGAGCAGGCTGAGAATCAATACCCCTGCTCGTATCATAGAGTGTCCCCAGAACAAAGGGAAGGATTAAAACGGCAAAGGAGGCTACTGTCACAGCAGCGATACCGAAGAAGCGACCAAGGTTGATTCGGGGAAAGACACAGCTACCTAGTAAGAAGGCAAATACGACTGGGGCGTAATATAGTGCCATCTGCTTGAAGCCGAGGGCAGCAACGAAGAAGATGGATGCCCACATGTATCGGCCAGCCACCATGCTGGACATACTGGCCACAACGAAGCCTAACATGACGGTATTGTACTGGAAGTGAATGTGGTCAATCAGGATGGTACTGGGCTGCATAAGGATAGCAACAAGGGCCAGAGCGGCAGGCCATTGTGTCACACCAAAGAGCCGACTGTATCTTCTCACGAAAATGACCACTGCTGGTATATATATCAAGTACTCCGACACGATAACTGTCGCTCTCATGAAGATCTTCAACGTCGGGTCATCTAGGCCTCGCGATGTGTAGAGAGTGAACCAGGACGGATCTATCCATGAACCGATGCGACCGAGTAGCCAGCTATGGTATGCTGTTAGGGGAGGGTAGTCGAGCCCCCACCATTGCAAGTCGTGAAAGTACCACTGCGATATGGGAAGTTGGGTCGTGATCTCCATCCAGTGCCTCTGAGCTTCATAGTCGCCGAACATTGGGGGCTTGTTTAGGCCTAAGGGGGTAGAGCCTGGTCAGTATCAAAGGGAAAGGACCATTACGGTAGACGTGTACATACCAGAGTATCCCCATAGTCCCGCGGCCCAGCGGAAGAGGCCGGCAGCCATGAGAATCAAGGGCAAAATCTCCCATTGCGAATGCGAGGTCCGGGCTGGCCACAAGAGAGCTTCTAGAGGGAAGGTGGGCGATCGGACTAGAGCTTCGGGCTTTACGTTGGCATCGAAGTGGGCTGTCTTCTTCGCCTTGCGCCGGGGTTTGTGCGGCGAGGCGATCGCAGAGGCGGAGGCTGAAGCCATAGTCACCGTGAGTTGGTAGGAAGAAACTGGATTAGCACCTGCATTTGGGTTTAGATAGAAGGCCTAAATGTTTGTTTCGAGGCTGGCGCAAGAATTAAGCAAGCCGAGAATGTCGGTGAGCTGCTCCTGCGCGTGTGATTGTGCCACACCACAGCAGTAAAATCACAATCTGCCTCCTTGGAAATTGAGATTCAACAATCAACAGTAATAAGCGTGTGAGGCTACAGTGTCATCGACTGCTATCGGTAAGCTGTGGAAAGCACCAGCCCGCTCAATGGAGGTACGTAACTGTACAGAATACAACGGTGCTGCAGGTGTCCACAGGTAGGGGTCCTAGGGCAGTAGAGTGAGGCTAGTGTACTCCACTGTAGGAGCTCATACCCTATACAGTACACGATATACCAATCACTCCAACTGCGAGATCAGCTGTGTGATTTGATGCCTCTAGCCAAGGAGGTAGTATCAGTCAGTAGTGTTATTAGCATGTAAAATAATACACATATGCTTTCAACATCTATATATTCAAAGGTTAGATACCGGCGTGATTCATTGTCTATATCCTCCTTCTCCTCTTACAAAATAAACAAAAGTCCAGAATGCCTTTCCCCTTCAAATTACCTACCACATCTTCATTCTCCTTCTCGTCGAGCTTCACGAGTGAATCACACCCCTCTCTACCCCTCAACGCAAGCACATATCGAGGCACTGTGAAAGATATATTAAAGAGGTATAAGAGACTGCCGCCATCTTCACAAGGGCCAAACCTCCCCTCGATAGTATCGAATTTGAATGCTTATCTGCCCTATGTATTCGCTATCGATGCCGGGTTAAGCCGTGCATCTCTCCAGGGGGAAGAAATTAATGTCCTTTTGACTTCAACACCTCTGATGGAATGGCGGCCAACAGTATCAGTCAGTGCTGTTCCCGGGAAGGAGAATGCCCGGGTCAAGATCCAATCGCTGGAATATGATCTGTTCTTTACCTTGTCGGCTTTGGGGTATGCGCACACTTTGCTTGCTCGAGCCTCGCTGCGTCCGCTCTATGTCACATCCGAAGCCCCCCTGAGTCCCCAGGAGCGCACGACTGCTATAACAACGGCCACAAGGCATCTAATGGATGCCGCCTCGGTACATGATTACTTGGCGCGACGCGCCGAGGGCCTCACCGATGCGCCTCCTTGTGCGGACATCGCTCAGCCGACAGCTCGAGCGATGGCTTCCTTAGCACTTGCTGAGGCCACATTACTAGCAGTATTAAAAGACGACCCATACCCCGCGGTCGTTGCTCAGGATCGTAATGAAAACGACCGCGAGTGGATGTATAAGGCCCCAGAGATTCCTAAAGTGCGCGCTAACCTATCTGCGCGACTGTGTTTGGGTGCGGCCGACCACGCGGCGCAAGCGTCGTCACTTTGTCAATCAAGCAGAGGGAAGGGGGCCTCAAAACTAAACGACGACTTACTGCGATACCTAGAAGATCTGAGAAAGACGAGCCGCGCAAAGGCATGCCGTTTCTTTGGCATCGATGCCGAGTTATCTGGTCAGACCGGCAATGCCCTCGGTTGGCTGCGATGCGGCCTTCAAGAGCTTGGTCTCGAATCCAGAGAGACGAAGAAAGGATTGAGCCTCAGCCGCATGAGGAAGGACTGGTCTGAGAAGAGAGAGGACAGAAAGATTGAGAAAGGCATAAACTGGGGGTCTGATGCTGGAAGGCTGGAGGAGACAAGAGTCATCGAGGCGCTGGAGGCCAAGTGGACAAAAGTCAACGATACTGTACATTTCCCCATGTTTTCCTACCCCATGAAAAGTGTACTGGTTAATATTTTTTGATCTAGGTGCTTACACAGACAATACCCTCGCCAGCCATGCTCCTCTCCAGTATCCCATCCGGGAGAAATATATATACTATCAAGCCTTACCAGCCACCCGAACTTTCTAGACAAAGCCTCGAATCCATGCGGGCTCTTCCTGATCGAGCGGATGATTATGCTGAGCAGCCTAGCTCTGATGAGGATGAAAGAACAGCTGTTGCAACGCCAATAGGGGCATTCCCGAACACAGCCGGCGACTACCGTAGTGAGAGTGCCAGATCGTATTTCTAACTCAGGTGCCTAGCTATGGAACAATTGAAGCTTGCCCATGTGTTCAACACAGCTCTGCTTCAACGTATCCAAGGAGTGAGAAGGCCTTATCTGTAAGCTACGTTCCTTGAAGTGTATAGATTCAGGGAAACAAGTAGGGTTGTCTCGATGTCGCCACCTTTGTTGTCATCTCGGAATGAAAGTCAGGTCTACACGATGACAGGTTCATCATTGCCCGTTTCCCCTATTCGGAAAATAATATATACATACTATTAGCTTGGTATACGCCCGCAGCCAGTTAATGCGCCATGAAAAACGTAAAAAACTAAAAGCAGGGTGTGCAAATGCGTATTTTGGTTAACCCAGATTTTTGGACACCTCTCCATATCTGATCATGCACCATAAGATTTTTCTTTTCCGCCATGGGTTACGGGGGCTAAACGAAGAAGAGCGAAAACTGAACGCCGGACATGAATGCAAAGAAATCTTCCAAAACATATGAACTAGCCGTGAAGGCCGCCAGTTCTCGACCGCATCAACTCCCGGCGTTTCTTATCCTTCTCTCTGTCCCAGACAAGGAACTCATGCAATCCCGAGCCCGCGGGTACCATGGGTAGAACAGGGACCTTTTTATCCGTCATGACTTCAAGCAGGGCGGGACCGTCTGTTTCTATAAGCCATTTCAGATATTCTTTGGTGTCCTCGGGCTTGATCAGTCTTCTGTGTTGTACACCCATAGCGTCTGCCAGCTTCATAAAATCGGGATTTTTCTGGTGCGTATGCGCATATCGATCTTCGTAGAACAGGTTCTGCCATTGAGTGACCATACCCTGCTCTTCGTTGTTAATGACGATAATTTTGACTCCAATATTGAACTGAGCCGCTGTAGAAAGTTCTGTGAGGGTCATATTGAAGGAAGCATCGCCGTCAATGTCGATAACCAGGCAATCTGGCCGAGCAACCTTGGCACCAATCGCAGCAGGCAGTCCGTATCCCATAGTGCCTAATCCGCCTGAGGTAATCATTGACCGGGGATGTCGCCATCTGAAATGCTGGGCTGTCCACATTTGATGTTGTCCAACGCCGGTGGTGATGATCGTCTTGTCCTTGCGGTTCTCCGTTAGGCTGCTGAGTTGCTCAATGAGAACCTGAGGCTTGATCATTCCGGGTCTCTCGGTTCGTTCAAAGTCGCTCATGGGCCACTTCTTCTTCCATGACCTGATCTTGTCAAACCACTCCTTGCGATCTTCCATAGTAGTCGGTTTTATGTGTTGCATGAGCTTAGCCAGGTTCTTTCCTACGTCACCTTCGATGGCCTCCGTTGCCTGAACCACCTTGTTAATATTCTTCGGCATAATCTCAAAGTGAACAATTCCGCCACGGCCCTCGGCTGCAGCCGCCTTTGCGGCAGGGGCAAACTTGGCGATGCTTAGTGTTACACGATCATCGAAGCGGCTACCCAAGGCAATGATAAGATCCGCCTCTTGCATGGCCATGTTAGCAAATGCGGAGCCGTGCATGCCAAGCATATAGAGCGACTTCTCATCCAGCTCGTCAAAGGCGCCGAGACCGTGCAGAGTTGTGGTTACAGGAATCGAAGCCTTATCCGCAAGTTCCTTAAGGTGCTCATGACCATTCTTGGACGTGATAATACCTTGGCCGGCGTATATCACGGGTCGCTTTGCGATGTTGATAAGATGTGCGACACGGGCTAGAGAAGCTTTTAGCTGTTTTTGGGTAGCCTCCATAGCAGCTCGGGAGGCAGCACTAGGTAGGGCAGGCAAGGCGGAAGTTGTAGGAATAGCTCTCCTTAGAACACCAGCAGTAACATCCTTTGGCAGATCGACAAGGACCGGGCCTGGACGACCAGATGTCGCTATTTCAAACGCTTCATTTATGCGACGAGGCAGCTCCGCAATGTTCTTTACCATGACATTCCATTTGGTGCAGGCTCTTGAGATACCAATAACGTCCGCCTCTTGGAAAGCATCGCTACCAATGGCTGTGGTGACGACTTGCCCAGTGAAGACGACCATCGGCGTACCGTCCGACAGGGCGTCTTGCATCGGGGTAATGACGTTTGTAGCGCCAGGGCCAGAGGTGACCAAGACGACGCCGGGCTTTCCAGAAGCGCGGGCATATCCTTGGGCCATGTGTCCGGCACCCTGTTCATGCTTTGGGAGGATAAAGTCAAAGTGTGTCGAGTTGTAGATGGCATCGTATACGGGAAGAATGGCTCCGCCAGGGTATCCAACTATGGAATAATTGTGAGAACAGGATTGAGGTGAGGGGCTACGCAGGGAAACATACATATATGCTTAACGCCATGCCGCAGCATCATTTCGTGGAAAATCTCTCCTCCAGTCTTTCCAATGAAGCTGTTTCTTGTTAGTTTTATGAGACACTCTGCAAAACTGGTGAGTCATACGATTCGTCCATTTCACCAGGGCGCGAATTGACCAATGGTTGAACATGGCTCTGGTCCTTCGAATCGGCGGCATTGAAGGCAGGGGCGGGTATATCTCGAGTTTGCCTAGACAATTGAGGAGTTAGACGACCAATTGCTTCATTAAGAGTCTAGACGAGTCGGGCGAAGCTAGGTAATCTCGCCGTTCAGACTTACACATTGGGTTGTGCTGCAGTGGTCTGGTTCCTCACGCCATTGGGTAATTTGGTAGTAGATTGTATGGCTGAAGCAGCGGGGGAGGCAGTGAAAGAATGTTGTTGTCGCGATGTTTGCGCCAAAGCCCTGACGGCTTTGGCTGCTTGTCTTGACCGGAGCATCGTGGGAATCGTGGAACCACGGAATCGAGGGGTGATTTGCTATGGAGAGCCAGCCAGCGGAAAATTGAGATGCTGGGGCGAAAGTGATATATCAAGCAATGACCGGCACGTGTAGCGTTGAACCAAGATTTGGGTCGAGCCTTGCGTGTCTTTAGTTGCCCAAGATAAAATATTAAACTTTGGTAGTCCCTAAATATGATAGGGAATCACCAAATTGGGGTACTTCTGTCTAATTGTCCCACGATAGTGGCGTTTGTAGGAAAAGAAGAAGTGTATCACAAGGGTAGTGAGTCGAAAGGAAAATCCATGGACACTAAGTTCAGCGATTTTCGGCGCCACCATAGCTCTAAGGTACATCAATACTACAGACAGAGCTGCAGAGTCAATGGATTGTGGGGTGGTCCCACAATGAATTCTGACGGCCCAATTAAGTGCTATTCTTTCCCCGGCGTTCCAAGCGTCTAGCAGATGGCCAGGGCCAGGACGGGCTATAGGATGCAAGATCCATGAACCGTGAGCAGTACGCGAGTGGCAAGTAATGGCGATATCGGCTTACTTAAAAAATTTCCCACGGCTATGATTGGCCTGACAGATGAGTACCTTCACCCAAACGGCAAGTCTCCGAACTATACTCACAGGTTCCGGCGGTCTGAAGCCGAAGTTTTGAACCGCCGAAGCCTGATCAAAGACTCTCCCACACTTGATTTTCTTTGAGTGGCTGTCACTGTCCACTTCGGAAGCTGACTTGATTCAGTCTTCATAGAGATGAAAAGCCAAGAACCAGAGACTAATTGCACATTATTAATGAGAAGTTGGCAGCAGAACGGAAGAGATCGCCATCCTAGTCCACACCATTGCTCCTAGGGTACAGACTAATGCGGAGTACGACACTTGTTAACCTCCTTCACATCACGCAACACCTACACGTTCTATCTACAGCAAAGGGTGTGGACTTGCAATATCATGGTTTCTGTCGACGTACGGGAGATCTTTTCAACCCATCTCTCCTCGATGGGACCGGCAACCTTGAGAATGGGTTTTTATTAGCAGTAGTTTCACCTGAAGAAACATATGCAGCATCCTGGAAGCCATAAAAGTCCTGCAATATATGTCATTTTGGCTGAGGATCGGGTGACCTTGGTTGTATTCAAGTTGGAGCCTGATTATTGTCAGTATGTGCGCTTTCGGCCTCCATTAGTTATTTCGTTATTACTAGTACACGCAAGCTGCTTGTCACTCCTCCATCTGCAGTGACTCCGTTCTCCTCCTATGGGTTCAACGGGAAGTGCGGCAGTATTCTGGTTTATGTCCGGAATACAGCTTACATACACCTATTTCCGAGATATTGTAGAATGGACAGCATTGCAGTATGCGGTTTGTCGATCGACATGTCACTTTCCCTTCCTTCCTCCCTTGACCCCTCGCTTCCCTGCCCCTCTCCCCTAGATTGGACAACAAGAATTATCCTCGGTCAGTCAATCCACAATAACCGTTTCAGATCTAAATCTCATGAGGTGAAAACAGAGTGTCAGTGTTCAACACCATGTTATGGTACGGTCCCCACAAGAGACTTGAAGTACAAAATGGGGAAAAGGGAGAAAGGAAGATATATCACGCCCAATCATGATCGCTCATTCCACTGTAGAAGCGAGGAATAACTGAACAACGCGTCCCGCACAACTTGTACAGCATTCTGCTGTCGTGTAGATACTCGACGGCAACATATTGGAGGCATGGGTGGTATGGATCACCATGCGGTGATTGGTCAATCAACCTTTAACTTGCCTTTTTAGGAACCCTCCAGATTTGTGCCATGACCACAGCTCATAGGGTGACGATACAAATCACGAAGCATTAGCGAAGAAGTCATCGGTGTCTCAAAAGGATGTTCAATGATGTAAAGGGGTAGGGCGAGTGATTCCCGCCATATCGAGTCGTTGACCTCACAATACTGCCTGTGCCATCGCACAAGTCGGTCTGTAACTCCCAATCTGGCCCATCCATACCGGGCTTCACCAGATGGTAACAATATGAACAGTGCTGTGTTGTGTTGGGGTTGGGCGCATGACAATCGTGTTTAGCCTGTAGTCGGTTCAACCGGTGAGTAGCCTTACGTATGTTGAAGCCTTTGCTTTCTTCCTATTCTTTTCTTTTCATTTGAGCTCTACAGGGTGGGAGGGCATATTCGTCATCTTAAATTACACTGGCCTGCTGATAGACTTGTGTGTTTCGGCTCTGCATTTCAGATGTGACCAGATCACTAACTTGATTCCCTGTTTCTTCGATTCCATCTGAGCCGTAGTAGAACTTACCGGCCAACAAGATTCTAGGCTAGCTATGAATGGAAATGTAATGAATGAAAATGGCTTGAAGGTTGGATTAAACAGCTCGGTTCTTTCCAGTCAATGACCCGCTAAGGTAATGTCGATAGAGGATCGATCATATCTTCTATCATGACACGTTCGTGTGTAACTCATCTCTAGTCTAGGATAATGTGCGCCTATAAATGGACTGTGACAGAACTGCCTCTTGAGCCAGATTCGATCCCGAGCTTCGTGGTAAGAGCCCCACTGGTCTTCCTTCACCACATCGAAAACATGAGAAACAAGCTCAGTCAGCTCCTCTCATGACGTCAATGGTATATGTACTATGGAAACTTATCGAGGCCGTTATAGACTTGCCGTGGGCCGAATAATAGCAAACTTCCCACGCGGGTGTAGCTGCTTCCCAAGAGCCTACCTTAACAGTTGTGCCGGGGATGAGAACAGCAGGCGGGCGTCCAATTTTCCGAGTTTGGTCTTGCTCTAAACGCAGATATTCAATATTGGAATGATAGTCCCAACTAGTGTATACCTCAGAAGAAGTATTGAACTCACCAGGTCTTTTGAACCGTATCGCAGTCCTAGCCATTGCCGTTATAAGTATGATGTGTGATGAACGTATTAAAGGAGGGGGTACAGGGCTCTCTAGACTGCAGAGACTTGCTATGTTTACTACCCGGTAATATGTATACGGATCGTTGCGGTCCGTGCCGCCGGGCTGTAGGTAGTGCGTGCTTACCGGAGCCGGACCGGACCGGTGAGGAACTGTCGATAACCGCCGGCTCCTCCTACCAATCATTATTCAGGGATGCTCCGTGAAGCATTTAGTATTTCGAAAACACAGATGTCCGGATGAGAACCCACATTACTTATCTGCAAGACTGAGTATATAATGAGTAGATTCGAGTGAAAACATGAGGATGGCCCAGTACCTGCAACCAATTATGGAGCGCACATCGCCTCACCAATTGCAAAACCATCAGATACGAGTGAGATTATATACTAGGTCTTTAAATTCGTAAAGTGGTGTTTACGACCAAGCCACTTAGGACACCGCTGAGGTACAGCTACAAAACTTTTGAAGTAGTTCGATGTGCCATTTAGAATCCGAGGGTCACATCGAGGAGTAATTTTAGTTATAGATTACGGTTAGGTTTCTAATGTTGTTTCAAGTCCTGTCAGGGGGATCCGTACTTCTCCGCCGGAGGTTGAAAAATGGCCTGAATCATGCTAATGATCTCTATCAAAGTGGATGGTACAGTATCTGACACCACATGATAGGCGTGTTGTTGTTTCTGGTACGACAGAGCTAACCTAGTACTTGCCTTATACTATCAAGATATTTTGAGTGTAGCTGTCTGCTCGGCCACAGACTCCAAACTGGTCCTATCAACACGTATGAATACGAGGACACAGCCAACAGGACAGGGGGAGGATCGGTAGCGGCGTTATGAGTACTCCGAGGCAAACCAGCTCTCCCAAACTACTAGTTCTCCCGGCAAAGATTACCACGCGTCATTAGAATACCGATATTGATAAACGACTAATCACATATCCGAATGACGAAGGGAGGGAATGTACAGAGTTGTGCCAACAGGTGTTTTCAGCTGTGCAGTAAGAAATTATCCCGAGGCTTTGCGACAGGAAAGGAGCGCATCCCTTGCTTTCTGTGTTTCAAGACTAGTACGACGCCGAAACCTTAAATCCAACCGCCTTCATCTTATGCAAGCCCTAGGTGAGTTCATTTCTGTTTAGATTGTGACATCTTAATCTTTCCGGTGCATTTGAGACATCTATCACAACCGCTGTGTTAGAGGAGCATTCTCGACAAAACATTGTTTACGTACTTTAGCATTGAGGTTATCGTGCCTGGTGAAGTTGAGCAAATCGGAGCGTATGCTGAGCCATGGGATGAAATGAGGCATGAAAAATTCGTTACCGGGCCGTTGTTAACCGCATTAACCTTCAGCAATTCCATCAAGGTATCGCCCCCCATAATAATACACGAAAAATCCGCCATAGCGATATATGCCAGCCCCATCTATTGCCGAACACCGTCATGAATATCATCCGTACATCCTGAGAATCCGCGTTATGAATCTCTGTTCCAACACCTCGGCAGCCTGAAGGGGCGTGTGTCCCGACCAGCTGGGGAGCTGGGTATTGGCTCCATGGGCTAGCAGAAAGCTTACAGTGACAGGGTTTCCCGCAGCGACCGCGTAGTGAAGTGGTGTCCCTGTATCCACTGTCCTTCTCCGTCTCGTGTCGTCGCGCGGCCGTGATTTCGGATCCGGCTCCATCTCATTCACATCGGCACCGTATTCCAGCAATACCTGCATCACTTCTATCCTGTCCGGGTCCTCACGGTGAGGCTGCGACTGCCTCATGTCTTTGCTCGCAGCACTGGCTGTGGAGTGCAGCAGCATCGGTGTCTTTGGGTCAGCGCCATATTCTATGAGGAGTCTGACTACCTCTGGCGAATGGATCCGGACGGCAACCATGATGGGGGTGAAGCCGTACTCGGCTAGGTTGGGATCTGCACCGTGATCTAACAGCCAGCGACAAAGTCGTGGGTCCCCAAGCGCCGCACTGGAAGAGCTGTGAGCTATGAAGGCCGCTATTTGCGTTTATTCACTATTCCCAGGACTTACTTTAAAGGCGATGAAAAACGCCAATCACCGGATGCGGTAATGTAACTACGGTTGACGTCCCAGCCATTCTCTAGGAGGATCTCGCACTGCTCGATGGATCCCGAGTTGATGACGGCGCAGATGAGTCCGTCGTCAATGACGGCGCCCTGCGAAATGAAGAAGCGAGTGATCTTGGACCAGCCGTGTGCGGCGGCAGAGCGTATAGCACGATCGAGGACGGTACTGGCGCCGGGAGCAGCCCTCTCGTGGAGGGGAATTGAAGGGTCGTGGCTGAGCAGCAGGCTTGGCAGCAGTTTCTCCACGGCGTCAAGATTGCCGACAGTGGCAGCTTCTTCCATAGCGTGAATCCTTTGGCATCAGATATGTAGCGGATCGTCGAAAGCTCAGTCACATGTAGTTGGAGGGGCAAGTAAAGAACACACGCGCGACCAGACTGGTGGATAGGCAAGCAAAGGGCACGAAAGAAAGCATTACGCCGTCAGCAGGGACTCTCAAGCGATGAGTATACCCATGTCGCCTCCGACTCGAGCGACCAGACAAAAAAGGGCACCGGAGTTATGAAGGGGGTGGAGAGCAGGTTACTGCGGCGCTTTCGGGCGGGCGAGCCAGCAATGAGCACACCCACTGCCTTAGCAGCATTGGGGAAGAAAGGTAGCATAGTATGTTGTAGCATGCCACAATGTAACCATGGGTGCTGACGAGTTGCGGGACAAGTGCCCACAGGTAGAAGTTCCCCTGATTCGAAACGAAGGCAACTGGCATCATCATGCATGGTACTTCACATGTAAGCCAATGTCTTTCTCCCCACGTAAGCAGAGAGAGTATATGATCTCGGGGGGGCCGAAGCTATAGCAGTCCTATACTTCTCTATTGAGTTATCTACCCAAGTATCCGACTGGGTACCTACAGACACTAGATAGCATGATGGATTATCCGACGGGAAGAATGAAAGGTAGATGGGCAGAAGAGGACGACTGTGACGGTAGTCCAGACATCTGATGTATGCATGTGTATATCCGATCTTCTCTAGCTTGTCCATGGTGGACCATTTAGAGCGACTACTGTAGTTTACGGAGTACTTGAGAACGGAGGAGAAAATATTGCAGGATGCTGGGTGTCCTTTCTGACGATGAAAATATTTAGCGGAACATGTGCTGTATAATGCTCCGCCGCCGTAAGTATACCTGCTGAGAACCCCTATAGGATGTGCCTAAGAGCCGCGCGCCAGGTCTTCGACCCCTGTCACGTTGAGCCCTGAAAGAGGGGCCGAGAGGGGCCAAAGTCACAATGCATGCATGCTGCAACTGTCGCTCATTTGCAATGAAGGCAATTCGGGGAAAATCATTCCCGGGGTGTTGGTAAACCACTACAGATTATAACTTACATAAGACTGGTCTTCCTCTTAACTTCGTGGATAACTTCAAGTTCAGACTTATCTAGGGCCTAAGGAATGATTGCTCCCCAACCCAGAAGCTGTTAGAGATATGCCGTAAGCATAGCGAGTCCTTCCGAGCTTTGTACGTAGTAGTGCCTACTATACTCCTAGGCATGTACGGCTACCTAATATTAAGTACTTAGATACCCCACGCATATAAGGCAAGATTGCGGAGCTGGGGGCCTCCTTTAGGGAGCAAACGCTAGTGTTTAAAGCGCTATACATCCCCACCATTACTTTTTCTGTCCACCGCCGTTGCTTGTGTAGTATCAGCAAATGCTAGGCAGGTAGTATCTTACCTGCCGTAATATAGGTACCTACCTAACCTAGGTTAGGCGCCTCTAAAATTCACGTATCGACTCCTCTACCATCATCTACCGTTAGAATTATAAGAACAGAGCCTCATATGGAAAATCTTAGGCGGGTAAATCTCGTAAGTAGATTCTAGACAGGGCAGTATTGTAAAACCTGGGATGGCTAAGTGCACAACTTCGAAAGAATATCCCAAGATTAGGTAATGAGTTCTCAAATGAAAGAGCTGTCTGACAACATTACCGGGCCTAGACTAATTAATATCTTGAGCGGCCCCTCATAAGCGGAGCTATTCAGTAAGACTTCGTATCTTTCCCCAATCCCCCAACCTAGCCCTTATACCTAGTATCTACGGATTACCTAGGTATCTACATGTGGTTATTACTTCCTATTGTGACCTACTACTAGTGATAGCTGCTTATGATGCACATGCACAATGAGACTCCGCCAATCAAACAGGAAGAAAAGATTCGAGCCACCTGATTATGCCCTGGACCTAGACGCCGACAATGCCTTGGCAAGGGCGGACTCATCCGACGATGACTTTGTTGTCGATGCCGCTGGTGGGTTGGACGACGAAGGACAATTGGCTGACGATGTGCGGAGCGAACCTGACGAGGATCTTGAAGATGGCGAAAACATCGCGAAGGAACGTCCATCTCGTCGCGGTGCAGCAAAGGCAAAGAAGGAAAAATCCGCACGCTTAAAACAAGTCCAGTCCACTACTGTTAATAAAGACGTCTTCACCGAGGTCCCTCCATACCCGTCAGACCCAGGTCAGAGGTGGACGAGATCTTATATAGGGCCGATCAAGAGATGGACGCGGTTCTACGAATTAATCGACTGGTGGTTCGGCGATAAGACAAATCGCAGAACTATCCTCGATGGCTATCTCAAACTATGGTGGGAGCACCCCCTAATACCACCTAAACTCCTTTCTCAAAGTCGCCTTGAGATAGCCCAATGCGGGTGGATGGGAAAGGGCTTCCCCAATGATCAAAGATCCAAATTTCTCGAATTGTACGATAATCGTCTTGTACACCAGCTCCAACAACAGGAATCAACACGCATTGACAAAGAGAGAGTCTTTCGTTGGTTTGTTCCAGAAGCGCCGGGACAGCTGACTGTGCATTTAGGCCATGTCTCTGATCAAAAACAGTACCGCCTACAATACGGCGAGAGCATATCTATCTCCAATAGCGGAAACCCCATCGGCAGCGCGGATGATGAAACATCAACCGTCGGCGGCTGGCTTGTTGACGTAGGAGGCATCCCGATTTCTATGGCATGGGTACCCGCGCAGGGCCAAGTTGATCAATTCCTAGCAATAGCGGTCACGCCCCTCTCAGATCAAGCATATTATCAGCATCTCCAAGATGCCCCTAAAGAATCAGAACAGAAAGCAGGTACAATTCAAATATTTAGATTCAAGGCAGCCAAAGATCCCCAGGAGGGCTTCCGACCCTCGCGGCTTGCCCCAACGCTAGCCCAGGTGTATTGCTTCTCATGGGGACGCGTATCGAGAATGCAATGGTGCCCTGTAACACTGGCAGATGAAGACCCTACACGTCTGTTAGCTCTACTGTGCGTCGATGGTAAACTCCGGATCATCGGTGTGCCAAACGCCACAGGACAAGATGACAGCGAAATCTTCGGTAAGCATTTCCATGCAATGTTCATTGAATGGATTATTATTGATGTCATTACAGAGGAAATTCATAAATCCATGATTCTACTTGAACCTCCAAAAGAATATTCAATTGAGATCACCTGTTTCACATGGATAAATATGAATCGCGTGGCTGCTGGTCTTTCAGATGGCTCCGTAATGGTTTGGTCGCTTTCCCCGCCTCGAATACTCCAGCGGCACCCGATCCATTCCACGGCAATCATGGACATCGCATCGGGGTTTCCATCTGATCCGTTCCTTGTGTCAACGGTTCCCATTGGTGGTGTTCTAACCGTAACAGATTTAAGCTGTCCAAGCGCAGAGACATCGTATCACCCAAACATGATGGTCTCTCTTCAGCCGAATCTCCTTACCTGGAGCCCACACCTCCGGGGCTATGCATCGATGTGGCCATCAGCCTTTGCTGGTAACCCTAACCTCACCTTCCTACCAGCTCGAGGGTTTCCTCTCTGTCGCCACCTGATCACTGTAACTGGGCAGCCAACATGTGTGAATATAGGCGCTTGCCATCCGTATATTCTAACGGGAACCACGGATGGCAGCGTGTGGGTATTCAATATTCTTCGTAAACTATCTAGCCGCAGGGAGAAAACTCTTAAAGTGAAGCTGCTTCAACATGAGTACCAGCCTCCACCTTCACCTAGCCAAGATAGCGAGGGCCGGGAAGTAAAGTCTCGAGGCGCGTCGCGTATCCTGCATGGATTTCTTCCCGAACCTAATACTCACCCAACCGGTGTGAAGATGGCCGAGACACAAAGGCAGAACCGCCAGAACAAAGGGAAGGGGAAAACAAAACCAGCGAAACTCCAACCCAAGTCCTCGGGCCAACCAGAGGGCGAGGTAGATGAGGAAGCGGCCATGACCAGCGGGCCCGGCCCAATAGTGTTGTACGAGCCCTCGACTCGCATTACGGCCGTCGCTTGGAATCCGAACATTGAGTTCAGTTGGTGGGCCGCAGTTGCCATGGGATCTGGATTGGTTAGGGTCATAGACATTGGTGCCGAGCCAACAGAGACATATGATAACAATAACGGGGGAGATAGCGAAAGTGATGGTGGCTATAATATGGATGCCATGGATCAGGACGACGAAGCTGAAAGGGAGGACAAAGATGTCGAGATGGCTTCGGGAGAGGAATGAAGGCAGCTTCTGTCTAGTCGTGTAATAAACCTAAAGCTGACTACATGTATACGATGTCCATAATCCTGTGTGCCATAAGGATGTTGGCCGTCAAGAGGACTACAGCACCTCACGAGTTGGTTCCTCACGCGTCGATTGAGAACTACATTTACTATTTCTGTGTAATTAAGTCTATTTAATCACTTCATGAGCCTATGCACTTTAGGTCATAATGGACACTGCGCTCCTAGGATATCATGGTGGTAGTCGAAGGCTTTAGCCATGCCTTTAAGGTGTGATGCAGCAGCGAGTAAAATGAGGATATGAAAGAGCTGATGCGAATGGCCCCAGATGTCAAAAGTCCCCGGTGATGTTCTTTCAGGCCAGCGCGCCTTGTCACGTTGTTAATCTTCGTTTTTATGTAGGTCTATTATTGTGAAAGGGTTACTCACTGCGTATAAAAAGGCGCCGAAAATATAGAGCGCACCCTCTAGAAGAACCCAGTTCAAACCCATCTGTTTATTTAGCGATTGGTATCCGTATATTATGAGTCCGTGGCAGACAGGGACTAAAAGGCTTAAAGTCAATAATTGTCATCTTGACCCGGAGCATTAAAGACAAAATGATTCCTGAATGGGTACATACCAAGTCCCGAAACTCCCAAGCCGACAAACATGGCGGCTCGGTATGGGCGCCAAGCGGGCGTGCGAAACTTCTCAACCCAGGAGACGACACCACAGCCAAGGCCAAGGATGAAGATCTAGTTATATTAGTACAAAGTTAATCTAGCCTTACGTGGAATTCTCTACGAGTTCATTCTTATAGAGGACACTCGTAGGGATTTCGTTTCACCCGTCGCCTTAACAAGACTCACCCCGTATAAGTACACACTCATCAATCCTGGGTCACAAAAGAGACCGTAATACATGGCAGGAATATAAGACCCAACAATCAGACACACGATTCCCGAATAATCGAGCTTGTTTCCCCACTTGGCCACAGCCTCCGAATGGTTAGAGAGCGTGTGGAAAGTAGCGCTCATGCCGAGACACAACGCTGCGCCGAGCGAGAAACAGGCAAAGACAAGCTCGTCGGCCGGGCCGGCGCTCGGGTACCGCGGGGCTATCACGGCGTACATGTACAGCACGGCGATGGGCACCAACACCAGAGACCCCACGGCGTGCGTCCAGATGTTGACGCTCTCGTTGTGCACGCTGATTGTGCTCAGCAACGACGAGAGGTAGCTGTTGCTCGCCGGCCGGTACCCCGTCAGTATGAAGGCATTGTCGCGCCGCCAGTGAGGCAACTCGTCCCAGAGAAGGAGAAGCGCCGATGACACTTTTTGTTCGGCTGCTACCGCGGCGTCTGCTATCGTTGAAACGGCGGATGAGGAGTGGCGCCGCCGCTGCCGGGGACCTGGTGGGTTGGATGAGGCCATTGTGTGAACGCGAATTAATGAACGTGGTGTAGATGTATAAGATGAAGAGTTTGGGCGCAATCTAGGTATATACCTACTGTTATTTACGATGTGGAAACTTTGGGCATTCAATTGACATGTGATATACCTACTTAATGGACTTGTATGTAAATACAATGACTCGCCCCACGGCGTTCCTGCAGCTAGAACAACTAAGATCAAGGTAAGCAGCTTTTGTTCCGTCAACTGTTGAGGCAGTTGGAATGGATCCATGATATATGGAAGACCCAATTCAGGATTACAGATGGCAGCAGCTGCGCGCAAATTGTCCGACCTTGTCGTCGGTCTTCCATTTGTAGGAGGTTGGTGGGAAAATCTTGACGTTCTTTAGACCGGGCAATTATAGGCATCTAGGTTAGCGTATTCCTTCTTCTCCTTGAACTAGTTTGACTAGGTTTATCGTTATCCTCGAAAACTCCAGATTCCTGGGTATTCTTTATCTACAATTTATAATGTACATCCAGATCTGGAACAGCCCTTATTGTCTATCTAACTATCAGACGAGTCAGGAAATGAACCCAAGTTTTGTGTTAGTATATTTACTTCCATAGATGCGACAGGCGGGGACCTTGTTTCCTATATCCCCCAGGAAATTATATTTCCGTTGAGACTATGCGCGGGCTGTTGCACTCAGGTTGCTTCCAGTGCATGAGGCCAGCAAGAACTATACGCTCGTACGAAAGGGAAATCGGGCGCGATACTATTTGGTCATAGAGAAACCTGTTGCCCAGTGGTTGCAATGGAAACTGTATTGACTACTACAGCAAAGGTATCGCATAAAGCACAACGCGATGTTCCCCCGCATCAGTGTAATGACTTTCTTAACATATCTTCAGCGATCGTCGTAGCGTAGGCCCGTGTCGGCTTGCGGATGTCGTCAAACGTCGTCATCATTTCGTGCATTCGTTAATATTCGAGCTGTTTATTTCTTGCCGCTCTTCTTGATGCCGCCGCTAGTGAGAGGTCCCTTCCCAGCAGCCTTCTGGGCCATTTCGGCGCGAGCCTTGGCATCTGATGCGACTTGTCAGTGTACTGACTAGGGGAAAAGGTATATACAGGGTGTAGGCGGAGTCCATACCGGCCTTCTGCTTCTCGCGGAAAGCAACATCATCCTCGTCCACTTCCTTCTGCTGCTTCTTTGCAGCCTTTAGGGGCTTCACTTTGCCGCCTAACGGGGGTTGTTAGTCCTAGCACTCGCCTCCAAAGTGTTTCGAGGCGGGGCAATTGCGCTTTTCGACTTACCTTCTCTATTCTGGCCACCCATGATAACAAGTTGATTTTTTTATTATTATGTCTTAACAAAATATATAGGTGTTGTAGCAAGCGAAGGATGGTAGAATTTGAAACCGAATTTTTCTTTATTTATCACGAAGAAAGCCCAGTCCCAAGCATGAACATGAGTCGGAAACTAGTTGTCGGCCGAGAAATGCGGTCGGAGGGCGGTTCCAGGGTCCAGTATCGAGGCCTTTTTGTTCAGCTGCCCAAAGATGATTCCAGCTGGCGGCTAGCATACATCATCCTGTCTTATCTTATCGTAGGTAAACTGTACAGATTAGGTACGACTGATACTGCTGTAATGTATAAAACAGGATATATACTGTATTTTTATACTGTATCTCCCCAACTAGGTGTTTTATAGTATCCACTTCCTACTTTGTCCAATACAAGTGGTGGTGCATTAGGTAATGACGTGTAGACGCACCTTGGAAAAACATCAGCCATATCAGCCTCCTGACATGAATCATACCACCCGCGGCGTCTTTGTTTGATCGACCTTTCTAACTATATTTCAAACCTCGTAGAGACGCCCGATCGATTAAAAGTTCGCTACGATAAACATTCTCATCTGTTGTCTGCGACACCGCTGAGCCTTGCGCCCTTTGACTTCGCTTTTCTCCATCCACAGTCGAATTACTTGGCATTGTGATGTGGCGGGTTTGAAAGAAGAAGCGCTTTCCGGTTCGGTCCAATTTTCTGAGTTTCCATACACAAGTGCTCTAGGCTGACATTCTATTTCCTGTCCTGAAGACCGGAATCGGATTGCATTTGCGCGTCCCCCTGAGAACAAAGTGAGCAAGCAAGCAAGCAGGATGGGATCTCAGTCCAGCTCCGACGAGGGCGAGATCGTGGAGAACCGTGTTGGAAACTCGAAGGCATCGTCACTGCCTCATATTGATGGACATGGTGTTGACCGTATCGACAGAACTCGAGCAAAGTATTCACGCTCAAGATCCCCAGAATCAAACGGATCAAGATACATACCCGCCACTTCTCGACGAAGTCGCTCACCCCGCGGCCTGAAGCGGTCTCACGATGACCGTGATTTCTATCGTGGGGGCCGCTTAGACCCCGACCCCCGACGATTCCATGTTCACTACGAAGACTATCACGATACTTCTCGCCGCAATCGTATCTCGTACGACGATGAAGACCGGCCCGCATCCCGCTCATCAGCCACAAAACTGTATTACGACGATAGGGATAGATACCATGGCCGCGATCGAGCTAGAGATCGGAGCCCAGAACGCGACCGATATCAAGACAAGCGACCGAGGAACCGTACTCGGTCCCCCTACAATTCTTCACGAAGGGAACGAGACCGAGACGATTATTCCAGTCGCGATCATGATCGGATACAACGAGATACCGATCGTGGCATTAAGTCAAACCGGGAGCAAAACGGCACACGATCTAGTGAAACTCTTGGTGCTCCTAGAAGAGCATCCACCGTCAAGTTTACAGGTACTGCCTCATCTGATGCGGATTCTGCCATAAAAAGATTAGATAACACATCTACGGATAACTCGGCGAAGGCACCGGAGCCCGAAGGTCTCGAAGATGAAAAGCCTATTGATATCGATGCGGAGATAGAGCGTCGCCGTCGTCGCCGCCAAGAACTCCTGGCTAGGTCACGAGCAGCAACCCCGATGCTAGTGCAAGCTCTACAATTATCCGAGAAAGCTAACGTCTCGTCGCCGACTACAACTAGAGGAAGCACGCCCATGCCCACTGGGGGTAATACCCCTCAGTCTGGTAAGATTCCCTGAGTTCTAGCGTAGATTCTCGTGCTAACGTCACTTACAGCCCTCTCGTCTCCCCGCTCACCGGCGTTACATGAAGGATTATCACCTGTTTCGCTCAATATTGCTAATGACCAAGAACTTATCAACACTCATGGAAACCCAAGAAACAGCAATGACACCGACGGCCCCTCGGCTGCAGACTACGATCCAACGGTTGACATGAGAGAGGATGAGCTGAGAGACGAGCGTCGGAACGGTCACATTGGTCCTCACGGCGAGGTTCTGCAGTCTGAGCAGAAGGCCGAGATACCACCGGTTCATGAAGAGATACGTCAAGAACAAACGACAGCTGGTAATGATGATGAGGACTTCGATATGTTCGCAGAAGACTTTGACGAAGAGAAGTTCGTCGCACCGAAAACGACACATCTTCAGGCCGCTACAAATGACCCCAAAGTCCCCCCTACCCTTGCGGCACCCAATGGGGGTGGTATTCTAGAGGGTGATGACAAAGATGGCTACTACAAGATCCGCATTGGCGAGATCATGAATGGTCGGTATCAAGTCCAATCTACCCTGGGGAAAGGCATGTTTTCAGGCGTGGCTCGAGCTGTTGATATCACTAATAAGAAGCTCGTTGCCATTAAGATGATGCGCAATAACGATGCCCTGAGGAAGGGAGGCTTTACTGAAATTGCCATATTGCAAAAGCTAAACGATGCTGACCCTGAGAATCGGAAACACATTGTCAAGTTTGAGCGTCACTTCGAGCATAAGGGACATCTGTGTCTGGCATTCGAGAATCTCAGTCTGAACCTGCGCGAGGTGCTGAGAAAATTCGGCAACAACGTTGGTATCAATCTCAATGCTACTCGTGTTTACGCCCATCAGATATTTGTCGCTCTGGCTCACCTTCGCAAGTGCAGTATCATACATGCCGACTTGAAACCTGACAATATCTTGGTAAGATCCCGTATCACAAGTTTTGCTGTGCTGACATGTAAACTGACGAACATTGTTTTGGTATAGGTTAACGAAAGTCGCAATATACTGAAGATCTGCGATTTGGGCACGGCCATTGATCGGTCTGACGCGGCAACGGCTCATACAGAGATCACACCTTACCTTGTCAGTCGCTTCTATCGGGCGCCCGAGCTTATCTTGGGCATGCCATACGATTATGCAATTGACGTCTGGTCCATCGGCTGTACGCTCTACGAGATGTACACCGGCAAAATCCTATTTGCAGGTGACAGCAACAACCAAATGCTCAAGGCGATGATGGAGATCCGCGGCAAGTTCAGCACCAAACTCTACAAGCGTGGCGAGCTGTCGCACTTACACTTCGATGAGTTTGGAAACTTCCTTAGTGCTGAACGGGATAAAACCCTTGGCAAGGTACGCGTCCTTCCCATTGTCCGTCTCGATCTTTCGAACTCTTTGTTTTTCCCATCGTATACTCCTCTTGCCGTTCTTGCTCCCAACTAGCTCCGCCGTCGCTTCAGTGGAGTTTCGCTCTCCTTGCCACTATTTCGTGCTTTCATATTCTCACAGTCTTCTCGTGGGCTCGTATCGATGCCGACATGCCATTGTTTCTGCTACATAAATGGACGTTGGTTGCATTTCATACTGAGCATGGCTACGCCTTTTCGTTTCCTTTCTCCCCATATTTGGCTATTACTCGTCTTAGACGAAGACTGACTAACCCGCTCTTATTACGCAGACGACTATCCGAACAATGGCTATCGTCAAGCCTACTCGTGACTTGCGCACGCGCCTTATGGATGTGTCTATAGGAATGAGCGACGTCGAGTCGAGAGATCTCAACCACTTTGTTGACCTACTTGAACGCTGCCTTGCACTAAACCCTGACAAGAGGATCACACCTTTAGAGGCTTTGAAGCATCCTTTCTTTTCTACCAAAGCCACAGGGGCCGTTAGATAGAGCGGAAGGATCCCCCAAAAGCCGTCCGGGAGAAGGGACCGGAAATCCTCCCAATTCTAAGATTAGGTTAGACATTGGAATAGATACCGCACTATAAATGTGATTTGGCGATCGAGACAACAAACACTAGTCCGGATATCCCCACTGTCAACGTGTCTCTTGCACGTGGGTTTGGTAGTGGCAACCTCGGGCTTGTTCTCTATCAACTCCCTGCGAAGTCCACGTGATAGTACGCGCCAGCGTGAGACGGGGCTTATTCATCAGAAAATGATAAAAATAGGAATATACCAACGTATACCTACGAGGCGCATTTGAAATGTCTGAAGTGCTTAGTCAACATTTGCATGAAGCTAGCTAAACTTCCTTTCCACTCTCGCGATAGTACTTCGGGGATAGTTTCTTTTCGTTTCATCAAGCGCCGCACTACAGTACCTACCTACTGGCCAAACGACTATGTAGCAGCGTTAACCGTAGTACACGCAGTACATAGGTTTGATTCCTATCGATGTAGGTGCATTCCACTCCGACGAAAAAGGAAAAAAAACACTTGATATTGGCAGAAGCCAAGCAAGTATTGTTTGATGGGGATGGGGTCCGGATCCAACTACATAAGCATTAAGTTTAGAGTCTAGAAAACCGTCGGTGAAAGGATTGGGTCCTCTAGGAGCTAGGCTGGATTTTCTTATCCGCTGCCCTTGTGTTTTGCCGTTCCGCTTCCTAGGATTTTGGAGTTTGTGATTCATGATGACTCCTTTTTTTCTTGGTATGGTATGAAGATGCATGCACATGACAAGTTACGCTGAAATTCCCAGTGGACGCCGGACCGTTTGTTTTGTTTGTTAGTTATAGTTGTTTGCTTGCTTGCCTGCTTGCTCGTGAAAGGCAAGGCAAGGAAAGGTAAAAGGAAGGGATCATATCGTATCCCTAGGTTTTGGCTCGCATGGGCTCACCAGCCACGTTCTTGCGTTGCTTGTGGTCGAGTCGCTTTTGTGGGAACTCCAGTTTGTCCCTTGCTAAAAGTAAAAAGTATGCAATGAATACAACACTTACACGACAGACTGAGACTAAGGTAGGTGCATGGTAGTTAGATAGCGTAGGCTCGCGAGATCCTGTACGCCAAGGAAGCCAATTAGATACACTGCCTAGTGCTTTGAACGATGTGTTGTCGTCGTCGAAACCGGCCCGCTGGGCTTTCTGCGTGCTTGCTGTTTCGCTTGCCGATCTTTTTTGTTCCCGGGAATATCGACTCAAGGGAGAGAGCGAAGTAAAATTAGAAAAATTCTTTGGACAGCTACAGCAGATGAATGATCGAAAATTATAGGCCAATGACTCATATTTTACTTTTTCACCTTCATAGCATGTATTAGACGGTATACAAGCGAGACAGGACCAAATGTTGTCCGATCCTCAGGTTGCTGATTAGCAATCTAACTAGTAGTTGACCGCTTGACAGGCTTGTAAGGAATTACCCTGGAGGTGATCACAGACATGCCTCGTTTGTTGATTTGTCCCGACCGTGATAGGCTATATGACTGTCTTGTCAGACGGGAGAGTGAAGTGTCGAACACAAGACATGTTGTGTCTTTGGTTATGCAACTGAGTCAGTCTGGTCTTGCTGGGTCAATATGGCTGCCTGTCAACGATACCGATGTCATGGTTGATGGGAACGGTCTTTGTCTCACACAGGCCGCCCCGTCACGGTTGACCTGGTATCCATCCAAAGAATATAGAGTTTCAAGTGACTTAAACTTATGACGAATTGACCGACTATCTGCGACTTAGTATCCCACGGGTTATTTTCAGCTCAACGCCTAGCGCTCTGCAAGTCATCCTATCTGCTGCATGATTCGCCGTTGGCGGACTAGTAATGCAGCCTCCAGCAACGTACATACATACATACATACATACATACATACATATATACATACATGCTTGAGGGATGGACGAGGCTGTCGCATGAAAAAAAACCAGGTTGGCTTACGGTGGATTCAACCCCATGTGATAGCTTGCCCCCCTCTCCCTGCCGGAGCAAGCAACATGGTCTGCCTCTCACATGACAGTGGAGCCCATGAATAAGATACGATGACTGGCTAGGTGAGATAGCTGCTCCAGGCACTCCTGTTAATCTGCCCGCCTGTCTTGCGGGTTTAATGAGCAAGTTCTCTGCATTGCATGAACGCCAGCGACCTCTGTTAGTCACAGACGGCGCCAACGTGCGTTGCCGGAGCATGCAACACCGCCCACGGCTAGAATTAGCACTGTTTTCTTACTCACGTCAAGGACTACTTTTGGTATATTCAACATGCAAAATGTAATAACATCATCTGAGTCAAGGGGGGTAAGAGAGATAAAATACCCTGAAGTTGGCACGCTGACGGGCTGCTTTCGACTTCCTAAGCCGTGCCGCATCCTTTGCCGCTGGGCGAAATCCTTCGACGACGCCGTCCCGCAGCCCCCGGACCGAGCGTGCCCAGTGAGAGTAGACGAGAACAATGCACCGCAATCTATCTATGTGTCTATCTGTTCGCAGGTTAGGACCGCCAGCCCATCACATGAGGGAGTTGTCGCTTTGGCCCCTGGTGAGGATCTTAGGCGAGCTGCTATACTCATATGCCTTAGGCTGTTCTTTTGTAAGGACGCCGTCGTAGGGGGTTGGGAAGCGGTCTGCAGACCAATTCCCATAGCCCACTTGATGCTTAATCTACATGGTAACTGTCACAGGATGAAGATAGCGGGGGCGTTGCTTGAAGGCGCCTCTTGCTTACCGGAAAAGTGAGTCCATGTCGTATCTCAGCGAAGTAGCAGCAACGATGGTCATCGTCGTCCTAGATACACCTCACTCACTGCCTGGAGGGGCGAAGGGCAGGACGTCACCATCTCACATTATGGAGGATGACACTAGCCCTCGTCGGCTATAATTGTGCTTTGACACAGGGCTGAGTAAGTGAGCAAGTGAGTAAATGAGTGGGTGAGTGACGGAGTAGTTCCACAACTAAGATATTGTTGTAAACCCAAGTAGTACCCTTTCAAAGTGACATATATGACAGGATACACAGCGCGCGACTCTGCTCGGCTTTTTGCAGCACACGGCCCGGTGTATTTGTCAATCTTTACCGGTCCACGACAGTTGAGACATCGCAGGTTGTGGTTGGGGAGGAGGACCTTGCCGGGCGGGCGCAGATTGAGAGAGCTGCCTTTGACTTTGACGGATGTTGGGGGCGAGGGTGGTGTTACCGGAGGGTGTGAGGCATACCACATCCAGCTCATCGTCTATCAAATGAAATGAAATTTCTTTCAATATAATCCGTACCGGTTATACCGTGGTCTAGCACTAGGTCACCGGGCACCACTCATCTCTCGTTCAACCGTGAAATCTGAGATCAATACACACACATACCTGGCCTGTCGAGAGCAATCAAAAGAACGACCGGCCAATACAAACATTGTGTGACGGGTTCATCCACGCAATATCGGTTGAAAGAGCTGCCTTTAGCAGTCCCAACTAATGCAAGGAGGGCTTACTAACAGCCACACAAGAGTAACTCCAGCCTGTTCGCAGCAGCGCACAAACAGATTGCTCCTGCGCAACCTGATACTGGGTTCTAAAGATACTCTAGATAGATAGGACCGTGCTGTAAATTGATGTCTGTATTGGTCCTTGGACGCTCGGTATAATTTTAGCGCGCATACACGTCGCTCTCCGTGTTATCCCACTCAAACGCCTGACGTGGCAAAGAATGTAAAAGATCTCACTATCTTCAAAGCCGCCCTCGATGGGGGTGTAAGGCCTGGTATGCATTGATATACGTACGTACTTAACCTGGGCATATAGTTCTCAAACTGTCACTGCGACGGTCGTTACAATGGGGAGACGTTGATGGTAGGTATTACACGTAAGTGATCGAGGCTTTGAAGTCTAGCTGAGAGTCGCCCCCATAGCGCAACACGGCTGTTGTTGCTCGTACGTACAGACTATAGGACACTGTCGTATTGTGGCTGTGAAGGGATAACGCCGCCGGATAATCTATCGCCGAAGACCCCCCGGAATGTTTCAACATATCTACCTCTATAATTTCAGCATATGCCGAGGTCAAATCGATGGGTATGCGCTCTGGGGCGTCCGAAGGAGGCTGACATGTCAGATCTCCCACCGGGAACGGCTGGTGAATCAAGAAAAATTTACATTATTATCCCTTCCTGCACTCTGGGTTCAAAATTGTATCTTATAACCTAGCTTAGCCTGTACGCGTACTTGTTGTAGTATTTGTTTTGCAACCCGGGGTATGCTGGCGAGGGGGACATCATGTTTGAGAATGTTAAGTTGGTACGCTATACGAGTGGACGACGCAACTAAGAAACATATCACTCTATTTGACAAAGACCAAAAAGGTCGCGGCGTGCTCTTTTTTATTTTTTATTTTTTTAACGTGACTGTCACATCGGAGATTTGGACCGAACCAGACGACTCATCATTGTTACCCTTCCTTCTTTCTTGGGCGCAAAGTGAAGATTCACACAAATAGTCTGAAGGAGTAATCGGACGCCGCTGGGGAGGATCAACATCATGCAGAGCCGTGTTTGATAACCGAATATGCTACCCTTCCTCGTCGTCCGATCTGCGTGCCCCCCGTGAGTAAGCTGCCTATGAGAGATCCTAATTCTCACATCAGCATCATCATCAGCATCATCACCACCAGCCATAATCACTAGAGATCTTGAGTGTGATTGGGCGTCTGTTTGATATGCAAATTCGGCATGCTCGGCCCCCACACAAATCACGATCGGGAGTGCTGCTCTGGACGGTTGAAATGCGCCTCATATTGGTCTATAGGATCACATATAGGGTTACTTGCTTATGTCCTATGTATCTGTACTATAGGTATAGGTAGGCACGCTTGTGGACGGCACGGCTTTGTTTGAAGTGGCATTGAGTTCGGCATAATTATGGCATCATGACCCTTTTTTTTTTTTTTTTTTTTTTTTTTTTTTTTTTTTTTTCTTTCTTCGATTTTCAGGGTCCTTGGGTCACGTTGATAACTAGCGAACACCGAAGTAAGTTCTATACATCCGTAGAATACAATCGATGCCTATATACGTACATATGTAGGTATGCATGTACGTCGCACTCGTACATACAGGACGACAGGCACAGTAGTAGCAGCGGTAGCTGGTGTTCAGCAGTCACCAACCGATAAACATAGGTAGCCGCCCCTCGCTAGGGAACCTTTTGTGTCCACCGCTGTTTGAAGTTTCACACGTACAGATTTTAAAATTATGATAGCAACCCTACGACTGATGGCTTGGGGGTAGAAACGAACTCTCGACTCTCGACTCTACCGTACCGGGGTCTGACGTCGTAAAGCTAGTCTTGAACAGGCAGTTAAAGATGGTGTCGACGATCGCCGAGGAACGAATGTCACGCTCTTGTGCAGAGATTAAAAAGTTATGGGTATGGGTATGGGTATGGACATGGACATGGACATGGGATGGGGTAAGTATGGGATGTGAATGGGGACGTGACGGTGATGAGATTTACATTTTTCGCATTTTCGTAAGGAACGCGAGGGGGTCGGTGAGATGCTGTTACCAGCCTCTGTTACGATGCTGCGATGTTCCTACAGCGCCTATGTAATATATGTGATGTAGGTATACCTATTATTCTTGTTGCTCGTTTATCCCCAGCGTCACGCTGATGACGACCACGATCTGCGACTCCTACCGAGTATAGAAGCTGCTGGCTGCATCGAGTTCGTTTCTCATTGGGTTTCTTCTGCTCATCGTCACCAATCAATTAACAGTCATGCGACGATTAGGACTGTAAATCATCTTTTGTCCCGCACATATTTAACGCACATTACGCAAAAACACTCATCATCATGACTCCTAGAAACGCCGTTTCTCAGGGACAAGAGATGAAATCCAGACTTGCACTGCCACCGGCCGTGGGGATCCCCCCCAGACGTGTTTCTCTTCGTGCCGATTAATACCATTCCCATGGGATTTAGCTTAGAAACTGATAGAGTATCATGCGCTCGAGACTTGGCTTTGGCGGGGTAGAGAAGAGAGTATCAACTGTATCTACGTGGTGACTTTTCTACAAGTATTCGATGCAAGGGGGGCTTTTGTCATTTTTGTCTCTATTTTCCGGGGCTTGTGATATAGTGCAATATTGTATAGGGATGGATGATGAGCAATGAGTATTACCCACCTAGATTTGACCTTCTATTAGCCCACCACTGTTTGAGGAACGTCTGAGATATCGGACGCCTCTCACGATGTATTAAAGTCCATGGCACGCTCAATGTCTCGGACGTTTCCATGGACTGGGTAAACGAATGTTACGACACTATACTGCAAGTAGTAGTGCTATACAACAGCACGGTATACCCGTCCCTTCCAACTCTATGGTCCGGTTGAATCCGACGTAGATAGGCACATCTCCGCGCAATCATGTCACCCACTAGGTAGGTAAGCTGGCACTTGGGAACGTTTTACTAGTGTGGCGTTATTGGTTGTGGGCATTGTCACGATATTAATTATTATCAACGTCGCATCCAATGACGAGGCCGAGCGAGGCCGAGCGAGGCGAGCTTTCGCTAAGGGGGTATAGCAGTCAAGAAGTGATACAGCAATAGGGTGTCATGGCTGTGGGTTTAGTATCATTAGTACGTACCAATATGGAGGGTGATTATCCACAAATGCTGGATAATGGATATGCGATTTAGCGGTGAGTTTCAAAGAAGTCCAGCTCGGCAGAGCGTAAGGACGAAGACATCGAGGGGAGTGAGTTGATATGCTTTAATGGAATAAGTGATATATGCTTGAACTGTGGGAGGTTGTGGCGTGTGAAGGTACCTACCTATTGTTTCGTAGTGTCTAGGATCTGTCTCGTTACGTTGAGGCTGCCCGTGTAAGAATACATGCCTCATCCACCTACTTCATACCTGTAACGCTTCGTACGGAGTCCTACAGTATATGCTATACATAGTACGTAATGGGCCGTCAGTCTCATCTCGCTTTGCGTTGAAGAGCAAGCCTCGGCACGCACGCAACTGGAACAAAAACAGAAACAGAGATCAGGTACAGGAACGGGATACATACATACATCAACCCATCAACCAGAACGTGAGGTCTGCGCGGGCATAAACAATAAACAAGAATAGAGACCGAATAGAGCGTACCTCGCATAGCACAACGGGAGTGATTGATTCGCTTGCTCGTCCATGGTCCTGCCGTGGGTCAGCTTCTCATCTCATTTTAAAACGCCTGCATACGTAGATTTCCCTCAAACAAGCTTGCCGTCGTCTTATTGGCCGCGCTCGTCCGTCTGCCCACTGCTTTCCCACTACCTTCCCACGGGTTGGCGGTAGACCCCCGGCACTGACAGCCTCACTTCTCGCCAGAACGTGGAACTTGTCAGACTGATCTGTGATCCCTTGCAAGGCTGCTGCATGCCCACCCGGGCGAGAAGCCAGAAATGTCTCTCGATCACACCCTCTAGAGCCCACACGGGCCACACAAGCCGGAGATAAATCGTGTGGTTCATCTTCTACGCCCAATAGCAGTCACCGCTTACCCAGGAAGCCCTGCAACCTCGAAGCCGGGAACGTCACCGGCGAATCACAGCATCAGAGGGCTAGCGTGGGTACTAGTCCTATTGGTCATAAGCCCTACAGCGTACAAACACGTCTACAGGCAGAGTTGCAGGTGTCTCACCCACTCACCCACTCATTCTACATACAGCAACACGCATACCCATACTTACCACATCGATACATCGATACAGCATACATACGTAGAATATGGCCTACAAGCATACAGCATACCCGCCCGGAAAGCCCACACCATGTCTGGGTCTCTCATGATTCATTGGATTCATTGGATTCATTGGCAGGCATATGCAGTCGGCTGGCACAGATACGTACAGATGATTATTGCCGCTCACGGCAACGTCTATAGTACGACGGCACACGGCATGGGCGGGCGCCGTCCAAAGGGATTGATCAGTTGGCCCGTCGCCAGTCAGCCAGCATGGACGAAACAGCGTAGCTCATCTCCAAGCGACTATAGCCTGCATTACCTGGACGAAAGGATTATCTTCTTGCCGCTGACCGAAAACAATGATACCTCAGCTCTGAAATCAAAGGGCACTAGTGTATCACGATAATCCATCATACTGTCTCTTGGTGCCCTTGACAGAGAGTCACTACTACGTAGAATCATACCAAACTGTCGCGTAGTTGTTATGCGGCGCAATGAGACGCGCGCAGAGAGAAGCATGAGATGTATCTACTTATGTTAATAATTAGCATTTGGCGTGAGCGTGGACGGCATTGCGATTGCACACAAGCACTAGATGGCTGGCGTCCCGTTACGCCATACCTATACTACCCGCATTCCGATCTCCTAAAGTCCAAAGGCCTATACGCAGTAGCCGAGAAATTCATCATTATACGTATGTAGGTATGTAGTTGCCGAGAGATGATGCCAGGGCAGGGTCGTAGAATCCTTCCATCTTACCTCGACAAGACAATTTGACGATCTCTTACTAGCGCGCACGTTTTCAAATGAATATCCGGGACGAAGAAGAATCACGAGACGACCGCCTAGGACGGGCTTTCAGCTTCTTTTGGGTCGTTCATTACATCTGGTGCAGGCATGGCTGAACCCCGAATTAGCAGATCCATATCATTGCCTCGACGGGAAGCCGGAATACCTAGCCATATGCGTTCGCCGATAGAGGCACAGAGTCCTGGACCGGTTCTAGCATGTAGCAAGCAGGTGGTATGTAATCCCTTTCAGTTGATCAGCTCTGGCATATCGAAATGACGAAGCACATATTGCAACAGACTATCTACCTATTCGCAGGGCTATAGAATGTGAGTGTGCCTGTCGGTATGTAAGTCGTGTGTATGTACTTAGGCAGGTAGCGATCAAGATGCCCGGGCCAGAGTCCTCGTTCTACGACATATGACTTCATGCATTTCGCCGAAGACCCAAAAGTACGAAACAATAGCAACAGGACTAAAACCTACGAACCACAGACTTGGACATACAAGCCCAGGATGAAATGAGGACCAACTAGTCGGAAACTTGTGTGATGTGGCCTTAAAGGACCTTTGTTTGCCTTCAGCGTGACAGAGAAAAAAAAAAAAAAAAAAGTAGAATTTTGACAGCAAAGGGTCCCGCCGCCTACCGGATTACTTCACACAACACTTACGATATACTATGTATCACTAAATTGTGTCGATGAGGCTATTGACAAACATGAGAGCAACGGTCTTCTACATAGTATACAGTCATAAGTATGCAATACTATGGCTCCTATGGGTTTGATGGTAAGTAGGTATCAAAGAAACTCTAGTGCTAGCAGTCTCCATAAGGCCATAGCTGTCCAAAACAAAAATGTCTCAAGCGCCCGACGAGAAAACCAAGCGAGTCACGGGCCTGTCGATTATTGATTACCTATGACGATTTGCCCGACCAGTGACAACTTACGGGGACCCGACCAACGAGATGAAAGAAAGTGGGTAATGTGGAGTGTCAGCAGCCCGGCTGCAGTACTTCTAGGTACCTGCCTATGTACCTACAGTAGGGGAAAGAAGAAAGCCCTGGTTCTGATTCTGTGTCAATCAGATCACACGCCCGCACCTGCCCGCCCGGTCCGCCCCCTTATTCCAATACCCCCATAGTAGTATGGCAGTGGTTATGCTGTTTTATTGTTATCAACCTTATATGCTCTTTGCCTTTATTGCCTATAGCTACCTTAGGTGCTACCTTTTGTTATCACTTTGTGTATGTACTTTGCCTCTCAAGTATGTAGGCAAAATCATGCTCGCTCCTTGGGCCTGCTATTGGCCGTTATTGGCCGCTCTTTTGTCGACAGGGCAGGGCCTGGACATAACCTGAGTGGCTCATTCCAACTTCCAGTTTCCCAGCCAAGCCAGCCAGTGTTTCTCTGGCCGGGGTGTGTTATTAAATATTGGATGCTCGTGGCTAGGATGGCAGTGGCACACCAAGCCGCTCGACTAATAACATCAGGCGCTCGTGTGGATCATTTTATTTTCGTGTGTCAGACAGAATCCTTGCTCTTCGGTTCCTCGTATATCGCCAGGGAATTTCTCAGGCCGTGTACATCCAGCGAGTACGTGTGTGCAGAGAGTACAGGAAGGACGCCCACCGCTCCGCACCGCTCACAAGCCTCGATCCTTGCCCTTTTCCACTATCCGTTCGTTCCATCCTGGTGGGGCGTCCTAGAAGCATTGGATCCGCATCTCGATCCTTGCTAGCGACTAAGTCGTAATCCTGGACACCACCCCAAGGCCTGCCATTGCCTGTCTGCCTGCCTTGACCCCCCTTGTACCCCCCTTTGAACTCCCTGGTCTCTCTCCTGGTATGGCTTTCCAGCGCCCCACCTAGCGTTCCCACCCAGCCCACAGGAATAGGCAGGCCGCCTTTACGGTTAGCGCCATTGAATTTTTAAGAATAGCGCAGACGACGTGTGTGAGTGAGACAAGGGTGGTGAGGTGGCTGTTTACAGTACTACTCATCACCCCCCTAAGCCAGACCATGCAAGTCCATCAAGCTACCCAGCTATACCACCAAAGCCAAGGCAAAAGAGCTTGTGCCGTCCAAACCATCCCAAGACGGACGGACCCCTGTCATATTATCCAGTATGAGAGCGTGGATATCCGAATATCTAAAGTACATCAAGTCTCCCACAGCCGCATCCGTATGTCAGGTAGGGAAATTGCTTAGACCTCACGACATTGAACTCGCCTTCTACACCTCAACATCAACATATTCGAACAAGACTTAAACAACGATACATACCGGGGAACCAGATGATTGCTCTTCGCTGAGTCCTTCATCCCTTCCTCTTTCCGCCTCCCTCTCTCACCTTTCTCTCCATCGACGCGCGCGCGCCAGCAGCTTCCGTAGCCGTTTGGTTTTCTGGAATATTGTCACGCTTAGAATTCGACCCAAGGAACTTTCCCGTGGATTTTTCTTTGGCTAGTATCTCGGGTTGAGGCCGTTGTTTTCCGTAGAACAAGCCCTCTCTTCTTTCCTTTGCTGTCTTCTTCAAGATCAAGCCCGGACCCCACCCTTTTTTTTATAGGATCAAGGACCTGTTATCCAGAGGATACCATGAATAATGCAGCGGTATACGGATATCCCACGCCACCGGCCTCAGCTTTTTACGACAGCAGCAAGCCAACATATTTGCATCAGCCGTTCGCCATCCCTACGGCCTGCCCCACGCGCTATACGCCGGTCGCTCCGCAGGAAAGACTCGGCAAGTTTTTAGGAGACCGCCTACAGTTGGTAGAGATAATTGGGACTGGCGCCTATGGAGTCGTATATCTGGCCATCGACGTCAACACGAGGATACAATATGCCGTTAAGACACTCAGCAAATACAATGCCGATGGATCTCCCCTCGACGGCCGGCAACGGGCTTTCCAGCACAGGGAACTCCGTCTTCACTATTTAGCTTCCGCGCATCCCAATGTTGTTTCCATGCACAAGATTGTGGACGATCCCGATTGCACGTATGTGGTGCTGGAGTACTGTGCCGAAGGGGATCTCTTTTTCAATATAACAGAATGTTGCCAGTACGTTGGTAAGGACGACATGGTCAAGACCGTTTTCCTTCAAATCCTGGACGCCGTGGAGCATTGCCATTCATTGGGTATATACCATAGGGATCTGAAGCCAGAGAATATTCTTGTTTCGAACCAGGGAGAAACAGTGAAACTGGCAGACTTCGGTCTCGCTATAGCGAGTGATCGATCCGTGGATTACGGTTGCGGTTCGACTTTCTATATGTCACCAGGTAGGATTTCTTCGATCTCTCTTTTTCTCGAACTCCTTTCCTGATGCGCCGACCTGCCCATCTCTGGACGCCCACTGACGTTTCTTTTCTACTTTCTCTAGAATGCCTGGACCCCTCATCCCGGAGGCCTTATTACTTGTGTGCCCCTAATGATGTCTGGAGTCTTGGTGTCATTCTGGTAAATTTAACTTGTGGCCGTAACCCATGGAAACAGGCGTCCTTTGAGGATCCCGCATACCGGGCGTTTACCAAAAGCCAGGATTTCCTGAGGACCATCCTGCCATTATCTGACGATTTAAACGACATCTTGGGCCGTATTTTCACTCGCGATCCAGACCAGAGGATAACGCTACCAGAGTTGAGGAAGAGAATCCTCGCCTGCTCCAAGTTCACGATACCGGCGACGCAAGATGCTCCACTCACGCCAGGGACGCCTGAATCTCAAGATTACGTTGACTGCGAGGAAGCTGCCTCTGAAGACATGGGTTACGACATACCGCTCTCTCCTGCTTCCTCAGATTCCGATGGGGAGTCTACCTGCTCCTCGGACGAAGGATCTCTCACCTCGAGTTGCTCTACCATTGATGACCTGGACGACGACGAAATACTTGAGATACAAAATGAGGAAATTCCCACACAGGAGCCCCAGATGTTCGATCCAGAGGAGTCCAAGATGGTTTTTCCACAGGAGTTTGTACCGCAACAGGCTGGACCCATACCCGGACCTTACCAAGCTTGCGAGCCCTGTACTGATCCAGTTTTGGCCCAGCCTAGCTGTCCTCCAAACAAGTTCACCTTTCCCTATCTGTGGGACATGATGAACCGTTACACGTCGGCTCCCCAATTCCATCAGCCCAACCCCTTCCACCAGCAGTTTCCTTTACTGGCCAACCTCCAAAGTTTCTATTAGCTTCAGTGATCTACGTGAGGTGTGTTTCTGTCCTAGTCTTGGGACATAGCACTTCGATTTCATGCTGCTTCTCCACTTTGGATATGATTTGGATGCACTCCATACCTGGAGATTCTCTTCTCTACTCTACTCCGCTCTCTACTACTCTCCCACCTGGGCCGCTCCGTCTAAGTTAAGGGCTACGACAAGTGCCAGTCTTTAAAATTAAGATATTTTAATGAGCATGACCGGACATGCGCCTCCACTGCCGGATGACCACACAAAAGGATTTTTAAAGAGAAAAGAAAAGTCCGGAACTTTCTATCGCTTCACTGTACCTATTTGAACCATTTTCTTTATGTTTATTTTGCAGCGCGGAGTTGGTGGGGTGCTCTCGAGAGCATCAACCAACGAAGACGAGTTACATACTTAATTTTCCTTTTTTACGTTGCGTTTTCAGGGGAACAGATAACGGTCGAAGCATTGTTCTATGGCGCAGGATACAAGACATTGGAATTGTTTCTTTCACTACCATTTAAGACTGGAGCGGCATTTATCGATATTTAATTGGCCATTACCGTGGCAACGGAGGCGCTGGCATAGAGGAGTGAGGACACCGCACTTTCGCTTTGGGATGATACCACACAATATTTTCTTATTCCAGGAGGGGCTTGAAGAACGATTGTTTTCGATACACACGAGCCTCGCAAGCAAGGCTCTGGACATGGCTGTGTCCTGGGAGACACAAAATTAGAACAAAGACGGGTCAATAGCCCATCGGTGTGGCGCGCAATGACCACGGGACGGTTGAGCGCCCGCCTTGTCTCGATCAATTTACGTTACGATATCTACGGTGGTGGACGCGTGGCCAAAGGAAGCCTCGGCGAGCCCCGGGTTCTTGAGGAAAAGGGTACCATATCATGTAAAGATGAATAGACTCTTCAGACCCAATACAATGTTGAAGCGAGAAATCGCCGAAATACAAACAAACAACAGAAGATACACGTTAATTATTTCTGGGCATGTCTTGTGACTGTGGATCAAGTTTGCTATAACTGTCGTCACCGCAGTTAAGAGTCAAATATGAGACAGAAATGAAATTAACAAAACTCTTCTTATTTGCGAAGTTTCATCACTTTCCTTCGTTTCCACTACCTATATCTGTTTTTTTCTTGCGCATATACAAGACTACAGAGACAGCTCAATTCGTCGTTCGGGTCGTCGGCCTATGAAAAATATGGCCCAGCTGATTCGTCATTAACATCCGGCCTTCGACCGCCTTACTTTTTCTTTTAAACGTCTTTTGGACCATTTTTTTTTTATTACCCAGGTTCCCAGGAGCGACCATGACCACGGCCTTGATTATGGGCATTGGCAGGGCTTACGAGGTTGCGTGTGTGCCTGCCATTCATTTTTCCTCTACCGGCGACCATTTTTTGCATTGCATGCATGAAAGGTGTGAGAGGGAGAGAGAGCGTTACATTTTCCTTGGCCCTGCTGCTGTAGTTGGTCTGTCTGCATTTGCTTTGTTGCATTTGCATACCCAGGCCAGGTCCAATCTCATTCAAATAACAATATAAACGAATCTTAGCCTGCTTGCTTGCTGCAAGTCGACTACCGTACCGTAGTACCGTAGTACCGTCGAAAGGGAAAGAGAAAAATGCGACGCTAGATACAGCAGTAGAAGGGAACTAAAAAACTAGGTAGGACGCGACTCGGCTTTGCCTGCATGCCTATGATGCCCTCCTGGCTAATAAGCGTCCGTCCTTTCCTTCTCTCTGCTCGCGTTCTCCCTCTTGTGTGTGTATGGGTATGTATGTATGTATGTATGTATGTGCGCATGTGGTCTCGCGCGCGTTTCTCTCTTCACACCATCTTCTTTTCTCTATGTTTTTCTATTTCTCTGTCTGATTACCATGTCACACCCTACCTTTTACTTTACCTTTTTTTCTTTCTGGTGAGTGGTCAGTCATAAATCTGCCTCCTAGCCGTAGCTCATACCGCACTGCGCCACGGATGTGTATGCGTACGCGTGTATCACGAATATGGCTTCCCTTTTTCCCCTCCTTACACAGTTGCGTCGAACGAAGGGAGGGCCTCCATTGCTTTTTCAGCTTTGTCTACACATTTACTTACGTCCTGCCTTATTATGCATGGTTTTACTCAAGAGGTTGGTAGGTAGCAAGATGATAGGTACTGTACATACACGATGTAGGCAGTATATGTCTTTCGGGATGTGCTATCTATAACTTACAGCGAGCTAGCCACATCGCTCTGTCACGACTTAAGCCATACATACTATCGAGTATAAGCACTACTTACTGTTTGCATACCTACTGTAATTTATGATCCATCTTTGACCACCGGCGCCGACATCGCCGACCGAATCTATCTCTAACTATGCATAGCTTCAGGTGCATATATACATACACACGTTACAGATGTAGTGCGGGACAAGTTCGTCCTTTCAAGAGGCCGAAACCAAGGAAGCGGATGAATGACAAGATGCCACGGCGAGTCTTTGCTAAGTCCTAGCGTCCTAGAGGGCGGGCTAGCTAGATCAGCCAGACCAGCTAGGCCATCCAGGAAGCCAGCCTCGCTGGCCGCGTATTGGGCCCGGCCGGATAGGTAACTCTAGACTATCTACATATGTTCTTACATGCTTGAGATTCCTTAGCCAGATCTTCTTGTGCGAGGCGAAAGGCGGGAAGAATCGGTAGACTCTTCTAAGAGCTAACCTAGCTAGTTAGCTGGGTAGCTCGGCGGACTTATCGTCTACTCCTTATTATATTCAGGCATACGTACTATTATACATCCATACATGACGAATAGATAGATAGATAGATAGATAGATAGATATCCTAGGTAACGTCCCTCGTTATCGTCGTCGTCGTCACACAACAGACTGACTGACTACGTACGCAGGTACTCAGCTAGCTATCTCATTACACTTCTCTCTCGCGGACTGTCCCGCCATATCTATCTGGATAACTAACTCTCTGCTCGTTGGTGTTGATTTTCGTCCGTCCTAGGCACGCAGGCTATCACGGTGACCGCGTCTAAGTAGGTACATATGCTATATATTATGCAAGTGAATAAAATAACCCCATCGCGCTTTTTGCTCAAGCAACCAACCAACCAACCAACCACCTTTTGGATGAAAGATGAAAGGCTGAGTCCCTTCTCCGATTCCCTTCCCCTCTTCCTCCTTCTTCTCCTCCTCCTCACCCTCCCCTTTCGGCCCCCCCTTATACATATGTACTTAATTATGGGTACTAAGCGAAGCCTTTCTTTCTGCATTTTGCGTCGGTTGCGGTCATGGTTACATATTTGGGTATGTATATTATGTAGGTATCGAATGAAAATAACATGATCCGATCACAGCTATTCTACATACTACCTGGATCGACGAAGGACATGATGAAAAGGGGATCCGGCCGGCCTATTAGTCGCCTGCATAATATGTATGTCCTTACGTACATGTGAGCATGGTGCGGTAAGTGAGTAGTAGTATGCTCAATTGCATGGCGCCAGGTTGCAGCGCAGTAGTTTAGTGTATGCAGGTTGTAGGATGGTCCGTCCAGTCAGTGAGTCAGTCAGCCAGTCCGTCTCTCACTCAGCAAAAGGCAGCGAGCTGAGTGGGTTCACCAAGTTTAAGCCGGTTTGAGCACAAACTACTTTCACCTATCCTTCACATCTAATGTAGGTATGTATAATATAGATAAATATGTATGTAAGTTCGTATCTTGAGCCTGTTGGTCAGCTACAGTATCTCTGGCTCAACTTCGTAGCTTCGGGCCCGTATATGCCCTTACTTGCATATCAAAATCACGTACCATGGTAAGGGTTTTCATAAAGCTTGGAGTTCACAGAGGCTGCTTGCCAGTCCCTATGTATCAGCCTATAATATAATGTATATAGTAGAGCTCAGGCCGTCTCGAATACTCACTTTTATGCATGTATGTATAAGCACTACATTCGTGATCTAACTTCAACCCAACCAAACCCAATCCCCCTACTCCCAACTCCCATTTCCCTCCCTACTCACCTACATGCAGCAGTACTAGCAGTTATAGTGCTTAGCGCGATCCCGATGCATTGGTGTGTGGGAACTGCATGTATGCAGATTGGAATGGTAAGGCACAGGTTAAGAAAAAAAGGGTCTTTGGCTAGTGTCCCCCTCTCTCTCTCTCTTTTGATTTTAATATGTATGATGCCTTGATTTCCTACTCTCCTGAACGAATCAGATATTTCCGACGGGTTGGGAGATAGGGAATATACGCAAAGCCCCCCTGCCAATGCCACATGCGCATCGACGTTTTTGGGTATTTGATTGTTTTTTAATGGTAGTATGCAGTAGCTTGGGGATGGTAACTGGTTGATTTGAGTACATATGTAGGTATGGTGCCGTGCTCTATTTTACTATACAGCAGTACTACCTATAGAGACAGGTAATATGTATATATGCAACAGAATACTATATGTAGGTGTTCGATGGGTAGTATTCAGAGAGGAGGGGCAAGGAGGGCCCAGCCGCGCTCGTAACGATTGGATGATAGTATCTACCCTGGGTTAGATGCTTCCCCCTTCCTCCCGCTAAGACTCTTTGTAAGGCACATTGGCGGTGAAAAAAAGAAAAAAAAAAACAATGCGAAAAAGGGGAACCAACCAACAACCCACCTATCTTGTCCTAGACTACCTTCTCCTCACTACCATCCATCGAGGATTCTATCTAGGTTAGGTGGGTATGGTAGGTATGTAGGTACAGCATATTGTAGGTATCCTGTCATATCACATTCTTGGATCTGCTCTCTCCTGTGTTATGGTTTTAGGCCCCCATCGTGGGGCTAGCTATCCCCGCTTCCAAAAAAAAAAAAAAAAAAAGGCGCGGTTGTCTTTCTCTTCAAAGGCGTTGTTATCGAACAATCGGAGAGAAGTTTACCTATAGCGCAAGAGACAGAGACAGAACCCAACTCTCTCTCTCATCTTACTTGTAGATTCATCCACCTATCTATCTCCATTATGGTATGTACGTAAGTATGGATGCAGATCGAACGTGTTGATGCCCGTCCGCCCACTTGGATCGATCACCAACCTCGTGCGTATCTCGGTATTGAAATTTCTCTAGACTACCTACTGTACATGGTCTAGATAGGCGGAAACGAATGAGCGATCTGTTAGCCTTTCATGAAGCAATACCTACCATCAGTATACTGTAGAAGATCTCAAATATGTTGTGATAGAGCGACGATCATGAGGTTTTTTTTTTCTTCGTCACATCCGACTCACATCACATTACCACAGCGTGCATAACTAGGTTGGCATAGGATAGTATAGTAACAAGAATCGATACTACTGCACAGCATAGGTACTGTATGTACAGTATAATCATGCCCGATCAGGTGACGATGGCGTCCGTTTCTTCCGATGGTATGAACTAACGAATGGAGAGAGAGAGAGCCGCTATTTTTCTTTCATCGCTCCATACACAGCTAACTAGGTGTTTAGATAGTGTCTACCTAACCCAGCCTGGCCTAACGAACCCAATAATCTGGAGAACTCCGATGGCCTAGGTTTACTGTAGGTATGTCCAAGAGTTAAGGCCAGATCGCACCGTAATGATTATCGCCATCTAGTAGCCAATAAGAAGAATGAGAAAGAAAGGCCGAAAAGACGCAGAAAGGAAAATTAAGACCGGCGGAGCCCAGATGTGAAGGCATCACGAATACCACTGCAAGCGATTACTACCCCATCAAAAGTTGACGCCCCCCCGTTTTACGAGGACATTCTTGAGTGGCGGACAAGAAAAGAGTCCAATGGGGTAAGTAATAAGATGGACCAGAGTCTAGGTTAAACTCCATGTTGTGACGTGGTTGCACGCGATAAGAAGAGCTTTCGAAAGCAAGTAGGCTACTGTAATACATACCATAGATGGGATCCGGATCACATCATCCACCGGTCATTACTCATCAGCAGCAGCAATCAGCAATCAGCGAAACCTAACCTAGCTGTCCAATCCAATCTGTCGGCCATTCGGATTCGGCGCCTCGGCTTCATGATTGATTGATGTCTGCCTATCTGTCTGGACCGGCCTGGCCTCATCCCCCTTCCGGCCACCCTTGCACGACGCCTCGTGGCGGTGGTTCGCCACAACGACATCGAGAAGGCGAAAAAGAACATCGATGAATGGTTTGCTTATGGTGGTGGATACACGACATTAGGTACGTACATACATACATGAGAAAGAAGATCGCCTTGATTTTGCTATAGTATAATGTTAGCCACGGAGTGAGGCACCTGATCATGCTTGACTGCGTGTCATCTTCTTGATAGTCAGCTTTCTTTTCCCCCGGTTCCCAACTCTTAAACCTAACTTAACCTGACCTCACGGTATACCTAACCTAGGCAGTGGACTTTTTTCGAGGCAAAAATGAAAGAAAGAACCGGATACTCTACATAGTACTGTATTGGTCTTGCCTAACCTAACCTAACCTTACTACGTGCTGAGATCATCACATCAGTCACATCACTACCGAACACGACCATTTCTGGTAGACTGCGCACAGACTGATGACATATACGGTACCGTATCTGAGGCACATTGTAAATAGGGCAGTCCACTAGGTTAGGTAACAACATACCGATTGTTGCTTTTCCCAACCCAAGTAATCCGTCTTATGGTCATGAAGCCTTAGTCATGTCTGGTCAGGTGAGGTATGTAGACAGATAGGCAGACAGATTAGATAGCTAAAGTTAGGTTAGGTTCAGACAGGTAAGCAATGTAAGTAAAGTAGCTTCACACACTTCGATAGGTAGATAGAGTAGAGTCATCTCATCGTCATCGTAAGAAAGAGCCAAGCCGGCGCTTGTCGGCCGTTGCTCCAAACGGGATTGATCATAACCATGGTATTGTAGGTAAGCAGACAGGTACCGCAATTTAGGCTTTCAGCTTATTCATTTCCCACTTGTCTCGTTTCAGTCGGGGTTTTTTTTTTTTTCTTTTTCCCTTGCACGTGTTAGTGAAAGAAGAGTCATGAAACAAGAAGACAACAAACAACAACAAATTTCGCCGGCCGGCCCGGTCGCACGGTCGCACGCCCACTGAAACCAGAACGGTGGTATGTACAGTAGGCATTTACTTACCATGGATTGGATTACATACCTAGAGTTTACTCTTAGTCTAGGCCGCGCGTCTATAGAGGCTTTGCAATCTCGACTCGGAACTGTTCCACGGCAGTTCCACTTTGCGGCTTTTGCTATGTATATCCATCGTATTTTAGAGTAAATAATATAGCTGATGCGCCACTATTTCCATCCCATGTCTTACAGTACGTTGTTGAATGTCAGATTGCAATACATACATACTACGTATAACTCGGCATTGGTATGCGCGCGCATGCCGACGTGCAGCTTTGCAGTGGACTCGGAAGCATGATGCGCCCTACACACATTCGTGTAAGTATGTGGATATGGATATTTCAAACCGTTGTATGCACTATTACAGTAACTTGGCAAAGAAACAACAAACGGTGGATGGATCCATCATCCTGAATAGGACTCGGTGTCATTCTTCTCCTTCAGCTTCTCCTCCTTCTATCAAATTCCTTTCGTGTACTGCACACGTTGTAGGTAAGTTGGGTACGTACGCGTGTTATATGGGTCTCCGGGAATCCTACTAGTAACGTGTCAAAATGAACAACTGACCGGACCCTCACCTTTGACGCAGAAATACCCGTTATTTTGTGGGAATATTTTAACAACATGAATGACGATGATGTATGTATGTATAACCCGTTTTTCTTCTGTAATACTAGGCATCCGATAGTAAGTACATGAATATGTGATATTCAGGGGCCGATACCAGACTATGATTGGATCGGGGGAAGGCGGTGCGTACATCTAGGCAGGTACTGTCAGTAGGAAGGCGGACACCTTCGGTTTCGGTATACGAATCGGCATCTAACTCTACCTACCTACCCAGTATGTAAGGTAGGTAAGGTACAGCATGCATTTGCTCCTTGGTAGCTGCGCTGGTGCTGCTGCTGGGTGCAGGATTCCGAGGTAAGTGGTGGTCGGTCCCCACCGCTGCCGAGTAATCCGCTGACCGGATGCAATGGAAGCTTCCACGGGACAAGGAAAAGTGGCATGGCAGGGCAGGGCATCGGCAAGGCAAGGCAAAGGACAAGACCTAACCTATCGGCATGTTTAAAGCGGCTTCGTTTAGTATAACGTCCGAACCATCGTCTCAGCCTCAGCGCTTGCAAGGAACGGTAGATATCCTTGGGTAAATCTTAAAAAGGGGGTTGTGTGGGGAGAGAGAGAGAGAGAGGCGCAAGACGCTCGCTTGCCTTTGCGATAGACTCACATGGATTGTCTATTGTCTCCTTGTTCGACCTGCCTACTAGGACCTGCTTACTAGGACCTACTTACCCGACCTCGCCATCGCACGATGGCGTTCGCCAAAAAGCCTGCATTATGCCTACTATCTGGTCCGGGCGTTTGCCGTCTATCAATTATCTACCTACCAAGATACATACTATAGTACATAGGTAGGTGTGTATTTGTGTATGTATGATGTACGAGGCTCCTGCTGTCCCGTTCTATAATGAGATACACACAATGAAATACTGATCCAGGTATTGGACAATGTGACAACTCAACACCTTACCTTCCTTTTTCTCGCATTAACGGGAGCTCGGGCTTGCTGTAGCTGCGGCTCTCGGCCAGAGGCTGAACTATATTCCCGTAAATCCGATCCCGTGTTTAATATGTCATCTGTCTCACTAGATTAGCTAGTTAGCAATAAGCATTCTGCGCGTCGTCTGATACTTTGAGTCTTCGTCGGTGCCTGCTCTAGCAGAATAATGGTTGCCGCTGCCTACTATCCAATCCACCTGATAACCTAATAAATTTACTATATACAATATAACCTGTCTTATTATTAGGCTGACAAGGTGGAGCTCGACAGGCTTAACCTTGAGCTTACGCTAGGTAGCCGGGCAGAGCAGAGCGGAACAAGGCCATGGGACTAGGCGAGCTCTGCTGTGGTGCGGGCTTAAGTGGATTTGAAATGGTGTGTTTGTCTGGTGTACGAGTCACTCACTTAACTTACACCTCGTCCGCTGACCACCGTAAAGAGCAGAATGCTAGCTTTAAGGTAGATAGGGGATGGGTGAAGAATGAATGAGTTCTAGACTCACCCTTTTCTCATCAATGCTGTTATAGGTGGGTACTATACTATATCGACATGGACCAGGACGAAGGCGATGGCTGAAAGAAACTAAGACCACGCGGTCGAAATGCAATATCGAGGCCTGATCGGTGTAAGTAATGTAAGAAAGGGAGAAAGATGACACGGCCCGTTTTTCTGCGAAATGTATACAATACTCATCCCTTAAACATGACTCGTAAGGCGCAACTTCCGCACTAGGTAAATTATGTATGTATTACTTAACAATAGCTCGAACACGTGAGGACTGTCATCGCATTCATCCTGCTGTTAAAAAAGAAAGTTGGGCTAAGAGTATACTATAGTAAAGTGTTTAAGTCGGATTCGATGGCGAATGAATGAGTTACAGTAGTATAGCACATGCAATATTGAACGAGACAAGGCTTAGGCCTCCTTTACTTAGCTTCTTCGGCACTACCTAGATAGATAGTAGTTTAATATCAGTTTAGTAGGTGTGTATGTATAGATGTAGGCAGGTAGGTAGGTAGGTAGGTAGGTAGTGTGATATGGTATCCAAACACCCTTAGCTATCAGTCCGTCGCCTACCTAGTTGTATATGGAGACACACGTTGGCTTTGCTTACGACACAGAGGCCCGCCATCCCGAAGTTTTCGAAGCGAAGCTACTAACTATCGCTGGCGCAGCGGACCGGACCATTGAGGAAAGTTTAGAACGGAGGAATCATGTACATATTCTGAGGAGCGGGAAGCCTAATAAACCGGGCCTTCTACTAAGTCTTAACTTTGCGTGAAATATCGGAAATCGAACGTTGGTCGGCAATGCAAACGAACGAACTCCTTTGGTGGAACCCGATCGTAAGTACTTGCACAGGTTCTTGACTCGTATGAGCTTACCCAGCTGTTGTGTTGTGAGAGGCCCGAAGATACTGAGTTGACGAGTTCCGAGGAATAACACGATAGCTATCTGCTTGGAAAGCTTGACAAGCTCATAGTGTATGCCCATGTAGAGCCTCAATTTTCCTTGTCGTAGTCTGGCCACTATCTTTTGTCTGTGCTGAACGGCGTTTAGTCTAGCTGTACTCTTGATTCGTCGTCCGGTTAGAGGGAAACGCAGTAACTATACGTATAACTGCCTAGTTCGATGTGTGATTCTCCCTAGCCGAAAGACATTAGGGGATATTTTAAAGTTATAGACACGACCGAGAAGAAGTCTTTAAGTTAAGACGGCGGCAAGCTTACAAGTTGGTATGCGCGGCACATAAGTGAATAAAGCTCGTCAAAGTGAATTCCACTCTATCTCTGCAACAGACAAAGGCTACGAAATAACAGGCACAAACTAAGAGCATCAGTAACTTAAGCCGACGCAAACGGTAGGTAGAATTACGGCCTTCTCACAGCCGTTGAAACGCTAGAAAGCCGGGGATATCACATGCTCCCCCTCGAGTCATCAGACTTTTTTGCCCGTCCTCTCACTGCTTTCCTATCCTCTGTGTCATTCCCCGACATAACTCCACGCGGCTCCGAGCTCTGTAGTAGAGCTCTAGGTGCTGGGCTCGATCGAGCCGCCTGGAATGGGGTCCTCAGGGACGATCGGACCGCCGGGAATAGGCTGCTCCGGGACGATCGGACCGCCAGGAATGGGGCCGCCGGGGAAGGTGAAGTCTCGCTTGCCAGGGGTGAAAGTGGTCGAGGTCCCGTCGGGCGATGAAACAATGATGATGCCGTACTTATGAAGAAGCTCGTCCTTGATAGCCTTGAGGCGCGATTGGACAAACTTGGGTCCGCTGGTGCCGTACTTGTGTAGCAGGGTCTCGTATTCGAGCTCCAGAGCCACAATCTTGGCCTTGTCAGCGTCCGAGCCGCCGATTATGACTTGGCGCTTCTTGTCCGACGGGTTAATGCCGCCCCCGATCGGGGTGCCGATGGTGACATCGCCTCCGCCGGGTTGAGGCCCCCAGCTCGTGGATGGGTCATCACCCCAGGTGAACTGACGCTTCTCCTCCACATGGGCGTCGCGCTTGTCTGATGGCTTGATAGGGCCGGTGATGGGTGGGAGAATAATGAAAGTAGGCTGAGGATTCGACCCTCCAGTCGGGAATGGGATGATGATCTGCCTCTCCTCCACTGTCTTCGTGCCCTCCGTGATGGGGGCCGCGCCGACGAGCGCCACGAGGGCCAGAGATGCTAGGATACTTCTGTGCATGGTGTTCGTATCGCTATTTGCGATGGATTGTAATTAATATTGGAATAAATTGCTTGTCTTTGTCCCTGTGTTCGAGAATACCGTCCGTCGTCCGTCGTCATCGTCGACCCCTCCCATGTTTATATAGCTGGCTCGCGTCGCTCCCAACAGCTAAGAAAGATAACAGACGACGTGCAGACAAGGCGCGGAAGTTCATCTGCGCGCAATTTCGATATATGAGGCCTGACAAGGACTGGGCTGTATCATCCAAATATCCGGTGCCATTTACCCGGGTCGAGTCTCTTAGCGAACCATCAAAGGCACTGTTTTCGTACACTACAGCGTCACAATCATCAGTCCCACGCCAAGCGACAAAGATTAAATAGGAAAATTAGGTGATAAGTTACAGCTTGCACCGATACAAGACCGCCGATAGTACGGCTTTTCCGCGCGCTGGGGCGCAAAAACAATGCAGGGGTGTGATAATGACGACGGCCTTCTTTCTCGACACTCTATTTTTGGATGTTAACGACTAGACTTATGCGAGCCTGTTCAAGCCCAGACTCCAGCCATGTCCTGTCTAGATGAGCCCAAGGACCAAGTTACCGGTGGTAAAGGGCCATGACCGCAACGATTCTGGTACCATGGGCCACCGCGAGTGGGGTTGAGGCCACTTCGTAATGCAATGAAGTCGTTCGAGAATGAGAATGAGGGTCTTTAAAAGACTAGCCTACCATCAGCACCTCCGTAACCTGGTGTTCCGGCGCGCCGTCGAAATACAGATGCCAGTCCAGAAATAGAAGTATGCTATCCCGACACTCCGATATTAGCTGGGAAACGGAACTCGTTTCTTTCTGGCTCAGCGCACAGGTTACCACCGGCAGGCAATCCCTGGTGCCTACGTGCGTGCCACAGGGTGTCAGTGGTGTAATCACTTGTGGTTGAGGAGCTCTGGAGAGAGAACTACAGAGAATCAAGAGGCCCAAAAGTAGGACGATGATTCTAGCCCGCTCTTCGTGAGTCTAGAGGAGTCTCAAGAGGGCCGAGGGTTCCATTGTAGTTCTCAGGAACAGGCACGGATCGAACATGATTGCACGATCTAGTTAGCATTAGGTACCAACTCGAGATTTCTTCATATCCTCAGATGCCGAATCAACATCAGAGTGGTCCATACCGTGACTCCTTCGCCAAAATCGGGTATGCCCCTTTAACCATGCCATGTTCATGCGCCTGTGCCTCATAGTGCCCCATAGTGCTTACATCTCGTGGTTCGCGGACGTCGCTACCAATATACTCAATGAGACATCGTGCCCTGCCTTGGACCTCATTATCCAGCCTGAGGGGGCAGACATCGTTGGCATATTGGGCCACGACTCTACATTTGCATATATATCCTAGCCTGTGGATAATTGGCAATCTTGGACGTGGACGGCAGTCAACCTAGGCCAGTCGCATCAGCTTGGGCGTTGCGGTATCAGCCTTCGGGAATGGACTGAGCTGGGAGGTTCTTGACATAGCGCCATGAGCTAGGATTTACCGACGTCTCCTGAACTTTACGTATAGTGCTTTCAACGCAAAGGAGCCCCGGCAAATATGTTTTCCCAGTTTTGAAACAGCCACCACTGAAACACTTTGTATCTATCCGGATACAACGAAGTGTTTATTTGAGTTGTCAAGATAAGGTAGGAAAACATTGCGCTTGGAACTCCCAGCATGGGTGCTCATGCGATGTTACGAAGCAGAGGTAGCCTCAGATATCGTTTGCGTCGTTGCTATTCCATCTCTGTTGTCGTAGTGTCTCTCCCGAGAGTGACACTTTTCCATGGATTCGAAGGTAAGACCAGGCGAGAACAGCGGTATGACGAGCCGGTGCTGCCGTGAGAGCCGTTGAACTGTGCGTCAACAGCGTGATATAGAGTTCTGCTCTTCCGCCCGCTTTGATGACAAGCCGGTTTGGTGCCCTCTGGCTGAATATCAACCCTCTTATCTCCAGACTCTTGGAAGGTTCACTTGTGGTGATCCTAGCGGAAGTTGCCTTCACCCCTTACGGCCAGGGGTGGTCTGTAACACCAAGAGCCGGTACATGTATGAGGGGCTATCGGATGGTGAAGGGTTGATGGCTTCTGGAGACTTTAGCCTCCGGCTATGTTTGACCATATCACCAGTCGCGTTACCTTTTCGACTGTGTAGTGTTGGTGTAAATGGGTTGCTATCCAACTCATGCTCACTCTTGGTTATGTCGACAGCTAACGACGTTGTAGTAATATTGACCGAGCTGCCGTCTTCGTATCGTACCGTATCGACAAGTTGTCCTCATGTTATCTTATCCCTCATCGACCATTGTCGGCCGTCTGTTTGCATTCGGCACTTTTCTGCTCGACACTAACCTCATCGGTCAGCTTTTACCGATGCCCTGAAGCCTTAGGGACTTCCAGACGACCTTGGAAAGACCTTGATCATACAGAAATCATGGATAGTTTGATGTAGCCCGGAGAATTCGATTTGTCAGAGATAATATAGATGTAGGTGATTGTTAGGATAACTTTCTGTGAGAAATGGATATGATATGGTATCCAAGGCAAGATATATTTCCCTTAAAATCAAAAAATCAAAGCCAAGCAGCCGCAGATGCGGGTTAGCTGCTGCACTCGCTTCCTGTTCATGCCGTTAATATCAAGTGATATAGTAATGCTTCTCGAGAATTCTATAATTCGGATGTAAGTCTTAGCTGCCCAAGTCAAAAGTCCAATGATTGCTGGATCTCCAGACTTTGGGAAAATGCCGAGCGGGCTGTAATTGCATGCTGCCCGTCCATGATGCCTGTGATCAAATGGCGGATTGAGCAGGGCATACTGCAAATAGTCAGGTAAAGGTATACCCAAATTGCTATGCAGTAGCTGCATCTCGAATATCACTCATGACAAGATAGGTGGCATGATTCTTTCGCTCGACCGCTTCCTTTGCCGACCCAGACTCTGAGCTTTTTCGGCACAACGGTTTTGTTTCCCGTTATTGCAGCCCATCGCGGGGCGCTTTCATATTCTCTGCCGACTTCAGCTCATCAGGATCTACGTATACCGGGATATAGGTCATTTTCCAGTGCGTTCTTGACTATCAATAACACCAGTTATTGAAAAGTTGGCAACGTTCGTTGGCTTTTCGAAGTCGGCGCCTGAACAGGAGGCCGAGGTACACCTTGGAATTGGGCTCGAAGTCGCTGGTGAGAAAGCATTGCGATCTCAAGAAGTGAAAAACAAGCTTATAGCTCTATATCTACAATTACTTATCGTTATAATTACCACTTAGCTCGAATGCGATGAAGTCCGTTGTCGGCGGCGGGGCGGTAGTGTATTGATTTACAAGGAGGTAGGCCTTACCTCATACCCAACCCCTCTCCTTTAGCTTTATCTTATCGGCCCAGGTAGCGTTCGACCACTGGATAAGTGTACTGTGTTACGCCGAGGTTAACCAAGCTTCCTCCTAATGGTCGCACGTCACCTTCACCTTTCACGATGACCGCGACGTCAACTGCAATCCTGAGGCGGGCTCTACTTTATGGTACGTATTGGCTACGGCGTAGTCCAATTGGATTTACAAGCCACTATAAGAACCATTAATACGGAGTACAAATAATGGCCAAACCCCCGACTAACACGGAATAGTACCGGCCTCTTCGCCGCGGATGCTAACCAAATCCCTGGGCCTCGCAAGCGACAATGTGACTTATGACCTCGAAGACTCGGTGACTCCGACAGCGAAGCCGCAAGCTCGTTCCGCGCTTCGGGATCACTTGTCGAATCTCTCGTCACGACCGGCCGGGATTCGCGAGCTAGGCGTGCGCATTAATGCCGTCTCGACCCCGTTTGCGCTCGACGACTTGACAGCCCTCGCAGCCCTACCACAGGTCGACGCAATCGTGGTTCCCAAGGTAAACAGCGCAAGCGATTTAACCTTCGTAACCGATGCGCTTCGACACCTAGCGCCGGACCGACACTCTTCATCCTCGTCCTCTCCCATCAAACTAATAGCCCTGATAGAGTCGGCGCGGGCCATCATGGAATTATCCTCCATATGCGCCGCGTCCCCTTATCTCTCGGGCCTGATCTTCGCGGCTGAGGACTTCGCGCTCGATATGTCCATCACGCGGACGCCGTCGCTCTCCGAGTTCTTGTACGCGCGGTCTGCCATTGCGACAGCTGCTCGGGCGGCCTCATTGCCGAGCACCATTGATCTCGTGTGTACGTCGTATAAGGGCGAGGAAGGACTCGTGCGCCTCGAGGAGGAGTGTCGCGGCGGAAAGGCCATGGGCTTCAACGGCAAGCAGTGCATACACCCCTCGCAGGTCGAGACGGTACATCGCTTGTTTGCCCCTGCAGAAAAGGAGGTCGAGTGGGCTGTGCGCATTGTAATTGCCGATGAGAAGGCTGCCAGCGCTGGTCGCGGTGCTTGGACGCTCGATGGCGCCATGATTGATGCGCCTGTAGTGGGAAAGGCTAAGGCTATTGTTGCTAAAGCCGAAGGTTGTAATATGGACGTCGAAGGACTGAGGAGCAAATGGAAAGAGCAAGAACCTGAATAAAAGGGAGCTTATTCCCAGTTTGCAAGCATTATATTTTATGCCACCAAGTGCTATGTTATCTAAAGCAGTATATACCCGTGAATACGTACATAGTCATCTATCAAATATGCGAAAACTGATTAGGCCGCCAGAACATCGACATCTCGAGGCCATCAACCTCAATGTTTGGCCCTTCTACAGGTGTTATCACGGACACATCCATACCACTTGTTGCTGATTCTTCATACCGGTGAGAAGGGAAATTCGTTTCGAAGGCCTTGGGAAGACCAAGTTCATCTTTGGCGTCAAAAGGGGATAGAATATTATGTTGTAGTTCGTTCAATGCTGCCGGCTGGTAGACTTGTGCGTCGTGGTGCCGATTTCCTACATTCAATGAGTTTTGCTGATACTCCATGAGCTCCATGGACTCTTGGTCGGCATATATATCTAGAAACTTGCCATCTCCGACCTCATTTTCGATTCTTGTGATGAAATCGGCCATGCTCTCAGTCTGACGTGTCAAAGGTGGGAGGCTGGAATGCGCTACCCCTTGGATCTCTTTGTCTCTACACTGGCTTTCGTAGAGTGGAGACCTTGTACTCAACCTAGACAAGGACCTGTCTCTCTCTAGGTTGGCAATATTCGATGTCATCGCCTGAGGTATCCATGAGATCGCATCGAGACTAGGAGGCCCTGGTTCCTGCTCCCGTTCTGGCTTCTGTGGCTGTTCATAGTGGGCCATCTGCACAAAAGTCTCGAGCTGTCTGGTTGTTGTTAGTGAGTCTTGAGATATGCCCTTTTCCCGTTCACAGTCGGTCGAGTGCACAAAAGGCTCACGGTTCTGCTGACGTGGAGGAATCGGGGGAGGTGGCATTAATTCCCTAGACGTAATTGAAGCTTGGTCCTGGTTGTCGAGCATATCATCGTCCATGGTTTGGCATGACACTTGAAGCGTCGTGGGGTGGGTTTCCGTTACGGGATTGCGGTTATCCTTCACACCACTGCCTGAAGTCAGTCTTACCCGGTCATCTTGTTGTATTCCTTGCCTAGCAGGTAAGGTATATGAGGCCATATCTGGCGCCTCGCTTTTCTGTTCTTTATCCGTCGCTAACCCTTCAGCCTCTGGTAATTTTGATAGCCTCCATTCATGGGGAAGTATAGCTTTCCATCTCTGTTCTAAACAGACAGGCATTGGCGTTGTGGTCCTTGTCGTATTGGAACATTCCTCATGTATACTTAACACTTTATCTCTATTGGTATCTTCGTCGTCTGCCTTACGATTACTCATAGTGGAGAGCGTGTTACGGTTCTCAGACGTATAACCAATTAAGGTGTCATATGGCGAAATACCTGTATTTCTGTATACACCAGTGGCGATCAGGGCTTGTCTCGTAGACTCTGGTGTTCTAGATTTTGCTCGTTCTACAGGGCTCAAACATTCATTAGTTTGGCCTTGGTTAGCACGAGGTGAGTAATGACTGGTGGACCAAGTGAAGTAGGTTGTTTCTTTAGACGATTTTGGGCGATAATCAGCATTGCTAGGGGTGTCGCTAAGTTTCGACCAGATATTTTCTTGAGACATTGAAGATTGCCGCAGAGAAGGCTGGTCGAAGGCGCGAGGCGAAGATGAGTTTGTAGCGAAAGAGTCTCTATACGGTGCCGATATCGTACTACCTCGACGAGTTGATGTCGGTTGCTCATTACCATCAGCTATTTTTTTTCTCTTATGCAAATATTGTGTCGACTTTGGCAGAAAAAATGAAGAAACCTGTTCGAGTTCTCGGCTTTCTCGTCGATGCCGGGAATTCGGTAATTCCCTTTGTACCGGTACCTCGCGCTCTTCTTGCGTCAGGGGACGCAGGTTCGAGAATGAAAGATCAGTGACTGTTCGTAAAACGTCAGCTGAGAAAACCAGAAGAAAGGCAGTATAGAAGAATGGAATTTGACGCTAGTTCGATAAAGCAAATTGAGTTCCTTGGCTGTGCTTACCCGGGCGCTGCTTCGGTATACGTTTATTCTTGAAGAGACCTGGTTTCAGATTTGGGTGAACCTACTGCTCCATCAATACTAAAGGGGCTGTACTTGGTTCTCCATGGGCACACACTGTAATCCTATCATTGGTAACCGCTTCAGATGTGAAGTTGTTCATCACGTTCTTTCCAATAGCAATATCCTTCTTTTTCTTCGACCTTGACTTTCTCGCACGCTTGCCTTCTTCGGGTGGGTTCTTCTTTTTGCTGTCACGAGCTAACTTCTCCCTTTCGTATTTATCCGCTCGTGTTTTATGTCTTGGTCTCTTCTCGAATGCTAGTATCTTACCAGCATCGGGCGCTCGTGGCGAAGCATCTGTATTGTCCACTGGTGATTCGTATGGAGACCGGCAACGCAAGCGACCTTCATACTCGTAAGAAACCTCTTCGGTACCCCTTCCCCATTTCTGTCGAGGGAGATCATAATCATCGATTATTGAACTATCGTGACTCTCCCGCTTAACTCTCTTAGGGTTTCTTTCGTAATCCTTCGTTAATGGGAGGCTAGGGGACGAACGGTCTTGGACTGGAAGGATATGCTGAGGTCTCCAAGACTTATTTTCGTGCCCTCTCTCCCGGTGATACCCAGATAAGTCGCCTTCCCGGGAATGCTGCTGTTCCTCGATGTTAATTGGATGGTATTGAGATCCTGGGAAGATCAGCCGTGAAGTGGACGCTATCTGCCCCAGCCAGCTCTCCACAAGGGCGTGACTGTTTGGGGGGTGGGACGTTCGGTTCAACTTTCCTAAGCTCAAGGGTGCCCGGTCACTGCTGGTTGCATGAGGATCCAGCTGGTGGTTAGAGTGGTTATGGTGGTCGTGGCGACGGCGACGGTAGTGAGGCAGGCGATGACGTTGGCAAGGTGGAGATGACCCCTGACGGCCCATGTCCAAGCATGTGGTGCAGCAATAAGGAGCTATTGAAACTCATTAAGTAGGGATTAATAAGTAGGACGATAACAAGCCAAGTAGAAGACCTGATAGTTGGTAGCCATCACTTTTCTCGTAGTTTTTGGGGATGCAGGTCTGATGCAACCTGGTTCTTCTAGAGTCGCAAACCATACCTAGGTAAGGCCAGAAGTTTGAGTGGGAGGGATGTAACGTTCATGTGAACCACCCCAGGATCTTTTATTTTACTGACATGCTTCGGTATAACGCTAGCGAGCCCTAGCCGTAATAGGTTATATATCCTTATGTGATAGCAGCATAGAGAGATGCATGCGTCGACATAGATCGTGGCCGCCGATGAAACTCGAGAGGCTGTTTCCTTCCTTGCTACCTACTTAAGTACCTATGTGCATTCGAAGATATTTAAGAGTGTAGCACTCGCTACCTACCGGCACTTCCCACATACATACCCCAGGTGCTGCCCAAGAGGTACTACCTACTTACCTACCTGACATGCAGTCTGTCGATCCTTGCATGCATAAGGAAGTGAGGCAACTACTACGCTCGACGTATATACTAAGGCAGGAGTGCTAGTAGGTACGTGCAGCTCCCGGCAACTACGTTTTGTTCAAGTTATTCGGCACGTCCCGTTAAATCAGCCCAAGCTCTAAAGGTCCATTGTTAGATCTTCATGCTATGACAAGTGCGAATAATTTGCTTATTACGCACCTGGAACATTCATTGCGCCCTATATTCCCATACCGCGTTTGTCTACCCGTTGTCCGCAAGAAGTCGCTGGTATTCCCAGATTGCCTACAATAGCCAGGACCTGGGCATTGGATCTTCAGGAGTCCAAAATCAAAATAAAACATCAGTACCACGGTCTTTCTCATGTGGTACTCACAACGTAGTAGTGTGCATGACTGAAGAACAAGGCTGTGGTGTTATTTATATGTGGATAGGGTAGACCCGGTACTTACATGATACGAAGCAGGGAAAGTGAAATGAGTTGCCGGGTCACCAGCACTTACCTCATCTACTAGGCAGTATAAGAGCTACTGACAAACTTGAAGCTTAAGAGTACAAAAATATTCAGACGGTGATATCACAAATGGTAATGCCTTTCCGTGAGATCAGCTTTGTTCCGCTACAGGTCATGGAGACCTTTAAATAGGTGCATAGTTCCTTAGAGAAATGCGAGGCAGATGTGAGACGGTAGCAATGGCCATACCGACTTATTGCTTTCTCTATTTATTCTCTATCACACTGGTCTCAGCAACAAGTCTATTCCTATTCGAACTCTTACTAGGTAGTACGATTGCTACAGCGTTAAAGACCCCACATTTACTCTATGTATATACAGCTGTATTATGGATTGCGTAGACTAGATAGTTAGCACAAGGCAAACAGCGACGCCTAGGAAAAGTTAATGACTGCCTACTATATACTGCTCTGCTTAGGATCTCACAAGGCTGACTTTGTAGGGTTCTCTGGTGCAAAGTAGCTTCGACCTAGACCGGTAATAGATACGACATAGTAAGTAATCGTGAATAATGATGAAAAAACAAGCTTACGCCACAAGACGGGTGGACGTGTCTGGTATCCGGACTCCCTACCATATGCATTGCTGTGGATGAACCGAAGATCTGCTGCGCCAAGCCTAACGCAAATCTTTTCAGCTTTCCAAATTTGGGGGATTCTGGAAACTTACAAGTTTGGGACAAAGGCCATACTCGCATCATTCTAACTAGCCCCTCTCCGTCGATTCTCCAAGCATCGTGACTCGTTTTATCAGCGAAATTCTTCTCGACCGACGGCTTGCATGTGTACCGTCGGTCCAACTGCAGTTAGCCAGAACTGGGCCTTGGCCTCTCCCACCCTTCTCTAACTGTCGAATAGTGCATGACAATCACAACCCAACTTGCGTGGATAGCTAGCGCGGCTGAGCCTTCGGCATTGCGGAACACTTTGCGTGTCGGGTTTGCCCACAGTACCGTGCCTCGACGCCTCTTTCTTACGTACTGCTCAACCCCTCTGTTTCGTATTCTTCTTGTTAGCGCCTGGCTCCTCTGCAATTGAGTGTCTAGAGCGCCTTTACTCATCCTCCTTCCACTGAAGGCATTGGTCAAAACTCGCCCATCCTTGACCCTCATAACCATATGGCGGGGTGCCTCGCTGGAGACGATGAGGGGCAGAAGTTATCACAAAGCCTACCACAACATTTCTTTTACAAGTGTACATAAGTCTAACCGTTGTGTCCCAGACACAGATCATAGCCAAGGACCAGGGTCAAGACCAGGGTGCATCACTACATAGACTAACCCACGAACAACTGGTTCTGCCTTGGGGCTCCCTACCCCATGCCCCTAGGGTAGCAGTACCCAGGAATCTGGTGGTATCTACCTCTTGAAACCGTTCTCTCAGGTCGAGACGAACGCGGTCTTAACCGCCTTTGGTAATATGGGATTGGCTAGCCTGTGTATATTTTACCGCCTTTTTAAAAGAGGGAAGAAAACATTTGCCTTGATATTAAGTGGTGACGTTACTTACCTAGACCATCGCAACTCAGGAGATCGGCCAATCCATACTATCCTCCTCAGACAAGAGGCTGCGCAGCATCTCCTCGGACTATCCAACAACTACCAGGTTGAACAAGCTGTCTGGTTAGCATTGCCGGCAAAAGATTTCTATATAATGCCATTGCGATCAAGCCAGTTACCGAAGGCCATTATTACAATCCGGTGGATGCGAGTGCAGGGTAATCCGACCTGTCAAAGTGAGCAAGTAACCCAGGTTACAATGCAAGCATGAAGTTTAGTTCGAGGATCTTCGTGATCCTGACAGGGATTGCGAAACTACGAGAGCCTCGAAGCAGATGTCAAGCACACAGGCTGGGCGACCCTGGTAACCTCAAGTCTCGTAGAGCGCCCATCGAGCGAGAAGCTGCGGGGTCGCATCTTTTATGGGATTCGCTTGAACATTTCATTGGTAACCTATAGCACAACTCCTGAATCTCGATTCGGCCGCTAGAAGCCGCCAAGCTTCGATGATCCTGCTCCTCACTCGAGGTACAGTATTCTTCTGTCAAGTCTAACATGGCTAGGAGCCTCGAGTGTGCGTCGCCAACGCGCCATAGCGAAATATGTGCCGCCTGAATATCGTCTCCCTGTTTCGACCATAGCCTCTAGAGAGCAGCTCGGGCCCATTCGTTTGATAGTTGTTTAGAGATAGCCCTGCTGGCACACCCATTTATACAGCCAACTCAATGATTACGAGTTCTTCGGTATCGAGGGTAACTCGAGCCGAGTTATTTGGGGGTCTTTGTTAAAGTCCTAGTAAGGCGCGGTTGTATATCCTACATGACGATGGAAAAGTAAGTATAAATCGAACGGCTGGGGCCGTTGATCTCCCTCGTCTCAAACTCTTTCATCTCATCCACGAGAAAAAGCCCGGCCTGTATTGAACTGCCTGTCCATCACTCCTCGTCATTGACTACAAATTACTAGCCGACCAACTATTACTGTGATAATCTAGTACATCTCTCTGAAAACCCCGCCTTACATATATTGGCTCGCCCCCAGATCTTTGTTGCTTGCTTCTTGCCCGTGCCACTCCCGGGGTTTTCACTCACGAGAGAAGTACCTCTTAACCTGTTCGTCTTAACCTGTTCGTGCCATCCTCGCTGTTTCATGCCTTTCACTCACATACCTACGCACATACTCTCTCCTGCCACATGCACGCTACACGTGCCTCGTAGCTCGAAGGCGTCATATTGTCTAGGCATACACTGTTCACTTCTCTACTTAAATATTTCTTCCTAAGGATGACGTTACTGAGACTAGTTTTGATAGATTGATTAGGTGTAACCTGGGATAGACCGAATATGTCGAAACTTTTTATTGGGTACGATGAAACCACCGTCACCTTTGTTCACTGGAACTGACTAACACGGGGCTTGCAGAGGCCTTGCATGGCATACAGAGGAGACAACGCTGAGACAAAAATTTGAAGAATTTGGACCTGTCGAGGAAGCAGTAGGTGGTAAACGGGTTCTTCGATTAGTTGGACGGAGAAACGCTCATCTAAGCCGCCAACTAACAAAAGAAGTAGCTAACTGTTTGTGCAATTCTAGGTTGTGGTCAAAGACCGAGATACGGGCCGGAGCCGGGGGTTCGGCTTCGTTCGATACACCACCGAGGCTGACGCCGACAGAGCAATTGCCAATATGAACAACGCCGAGTAAGTGAAGATATTTGCTAGATGCGATGAGTCATGCTGCTTATAAAGTATTACTAGATTCGACGGGCGAGAAATCCGCGTGGACAAGGCTTCTGACACGGGACCGAAGGGGAGCAGTTATGGCCGAGGAGCTGCATATTCAAACCGAGGAGCATACGGACAACCGCAACCGCAGATGCCATATGCTGGCGGCCAAGCGGCTTACGGAATGCCAAATACGGCCGCTATGTACGCGCAAGCTGCTTACGGGCGAGGAGGATACCCGCCTCAAATTGCCTACGGTACGCCTGGGGTACAAGGTAAGAGCTTCATAGTCTTGTAATACGTGCAGGGTTATTGCCCTCAGAATAACGGTCCATTGCTCACAATGTGTATAGGCTACGGTATGCCTACACCGTATGGCTATCCAGACCCTCAAGGCGGCCAACAGCCTCCTCAGGGGCCGCCCCGATACTGATTGCTTCCTTCCAGAGCGCCTTCAAGTGGCCCGCGAGTAATGATGACGGGAAACCCCTCTGATATCAAGCCGGAGCAGATTAAGCCGCGGCATATGAGTTCAGGCGAACATGAAGTTGAGCTTCGTGTGCCGTACAATACCCGCACGCTTCACCTGCGCATCATTTTCGATTCTCCAGCAGCTCCATCACAACCGAGACCTTCGCAAACAGCACTCCCCTTACACTTCTATCAACAGTCCTTCACAGCACCGGGTATTTAGCTTTCTGACCTGCCTAACCTAACTTAACAAACGAAAATCGGTAGCAAAACGACTAGGATGGGTTCTTACACATTCCAGTGCTGCTTACATTCTTTCCCGAGCTCACCTTTTCCTTTATCTTCCTTTTTTTCTATCATAGCACTCATGAACGCACGATCTTTAACGACGTTTGCCAGCGAGGACAAAGCATTGCCTATGAGGATGAGCAGGTTATGGCCACACGATGGCGGGGGTTCACATCAGGATTGGACATATCAAGTGCATTTGGGGGAAGACGTAGCCAGAGAGGGTAGCATAAGATACCTAGGCCCAATCCTTCGCGTTAAAATTTGAGTTTTGATGAACAAATATTCCCCTATGTTCAGTTTGCACATCTCAAAAGTGCTCTATATCCCGCTTTCTGCCAATGTGATCCTTACTCTTCTTATTTTTATCCTATGTATTGTTGGGGTACCAAATACCCATATATATATATACTCTAAACCTTCTCCGTCTCCTCCTGCTCGTCTACACCAGTCACCTTAGTAAACTCATGAGGGACAGCTTCTCGAGAGCCATCAACATCATCAACAACAGCTTTAGCCTCCACATCACCCCTCTCAGCCCTCCTCTCAATCTGCCTTAGGCGATTCGATAGATCCGTCACGTGCGCATCGCCACTCTCGGGGCTAAGCTCGTCGAGCGCCTTCTCGAGCTCGAGCAAGTAATCCCTGTTCAAGCCGCTCGGCCCCCGGCTCTTGTAGATGTGTTCGGCGAGGGCCTGGGGGTCCTGGGGACCGACGAACTGGTCGTTCTCGGGCGTCCCGATGTACACGAGCGTGCGGATGGTGGCCGACCCGTCCGCCGGGTGGAAGGGCGTGTAGTGGATCGTGTAGCCGTTGATCTCGCGGATGTCGAGGTATTCCTTCACCTCTGCGACCCGCGACGCCTCGATCCGGTATGCGGTTCCCCATACCTTCTCCGGCGCGCCGTCGTGCGCGTCTGCTAGCGAGGCCCAGAAGGAGCGCTCGATCAACGTCACCACGCGTCCTGGCGCCGTAGGCGTGCCGCGGTGATCTTGGCTGATGGCTTTTTGTTAGTTGTCTACTCAAGTTCACTTGTGAGACATACAATTAGGAAGTGGGAGTGGAGTGGTTCGTGCAGAAGATAGAGGACTGCATTATTAATATAAAGCTAAAACGGATGAATAGGTAAGACAGATACCTTGCCTGCAGTCCTATGTTAGCCCTGTGCATGAAAGAGACACGTTTCCTCCCCTTTTCCCGCCTTACCTGCCAGAACCTCCTGACATAACCTGTGACCCAACCGGGGATCCGTCTATCTATAATCCATGGCTGTTAGTTATATCAGTCTTTCTCGCTTTTACTTCTACGAGACTCGGTTCGAAAAAAGTTAACAAGCTCACCGTAATGTGGCGGTGGTTTCCATATTAAGCTTCTACAAACATGCAAGCAAGTTACTAATTAGCAGGGTGATGCTGAGATATGCAAGGCATCGGTCGTCGATATTCGTTATAGCGTTCTGTGGCATTGCCGGGATAAGGGAAGCGGCAAGAAGGAGAGATTGAAAAGAGACGTTGTTACATGCCCATAGCCAAATATCCAGAACTCCTCCGTTGAGGATGGGGTGGGATTAGGATGGTCTACTGTAACTCCGTTTACTTGTGCCATAATAGTAGATAAATAAATGTCGTCTATGTCTAATGTGCAGTTGGTTAATCTAATACAAGTGTGAGTTTATAATAACCCCTACTTGGGCGGCTTGACAGTCGTAAAAGCCTTGGTAATACAACTAACGCCATTTCCACACAAGCTTAGGTGACTTCTTTCAATTAGTAATACATGTCTCTAGGTTACATAGCTAACTTAGGTTAGGTTGGATGGATCTGCTGTATATTCAGCCCTCCACGTACCCAGACTGGCGATATCACGACACTCCATCAACGGTTGTAAGTTACCATAAACTAAGAAAATGCTTTTTCTTTGTAGGCTGTACATCTATCGGCTGAGAGAGAGGGAGAAAACCGTCGTGCTAAGCCATCATGCATTAACGTCATAGCACAGACTCGTCGAAAAACAGGAGATAGGAAAAGGGGCTGGCTAGGTATGCATGTTTGCCGACCCTAGACTTATTCGATTCTTCAGCTACAATTTTGTTATCGTATTATTCGGCCCTGTCTCACAAAGCTCGAAATGCAGTCCTGCTTTGATAACGTACAAGAATCAAAGTTATTCGCTGATCTTGTACACAGCATGAATCATGTATACACAGCCACCAGGTAAGACCTGAACATCGTACTAGGTTAGTCTTTCAACCTTGTGAGGCATCTTAAGCTCTGATAATAATCATAAAATGACTTTCTTATTGATACCTAGTCTTGATAATTTAAGTGGCTCTTCCATCTCTTCTTCGGCAGGCTTTCGAGCATTGCCACGACGCTCTTCTTCCATTCGGTCACCATTCTTGATCAGAGCGATGCCAAACCCCATAGGTATTACTGTGGCGCAACCTGCCGTTGTCACTAGGAGCTAGGTGGTAGGTCTCTTGGCAAAAATCAATTGCAGAATGTCTTGTGATCCAATTGTATTTGTTCGGTACTACATCTGTAGTTAACCCTGTCGTGAGCTGCTAGTCTCTCAGCAGCATTAGAGACATATAATATATCTTCTATAAGTATGCAAGGCGCAGACTGGGGCTGGTTTTTGATTGCCGTCCTCTTAACTAATGTTAATGAAAGCTGTATATACTTGGCTTGCAATTGCAGTAGACCTCTTGACTTGTATTTCATGTTGCTTCATGATAGGTATAGTGTGCGCTTGGTACATACCGGTACCTACACAAGATACATGAATTACAGGCGTAGGGCGGTTCTCCACCTGGGACTGGACGGCTAGCGGGGTGCCGCTCGGTACCGCAGTCTGACAACCCCTCCATCCCGTCCCCAGGACATAACCGTATTCTTGCGGCTGACTCCTAGTCTACCTACCTAGGTTAATCGTTCATCTATTCATAGCAAGCCATCTTCTTCCCCTTTGTCACAGCTTGCTTAACTGTCCCATCCTACTTTCATGCGATAGCTCCTTGCCGTATACCCGACTAACGTAGATCGTTGCAGTTCAGCCCTGATTTAGCGCCTTGTGCTTTCTAATAAGAACAGCCCTAGGTCCCCGGTCTCAGGTCCTCTCCCTCGTTCTGTTTTCAGTCTGCTCTTCTGCCGACGACCTCAGGCGTTGTTACTATACAAATCAATATGGCGTACAATAGACCGTACAACCCAGATGAACTGCCAAGGTGAGTCGTAATATTTGGTGTCCCGCTGGCCCCCCATCCTTATCGTCCATCCATCACTGCATTTGTGACTGTTTCTCTCGTTGGAGAAGTCGGGCAATGCTACGATAGCACACCAGAGGATGTGTATTGGCGATCAAACACTAACTCCTCACTTCAATCTCAGGTTTGCAGAGCCGGAACAGGTACGTGCCTCAAAGCGATAGAGCGATCTCTTTTCCTTACCGTACAATGCGATCGGTGCCTAGGCCTATATCTCGGCGTTGTGTAGAACGCCTTTGGGTTTATTGCTCTCTTTGAGCGCACATGTAATGAAGTATCGCCCGCAAAAATTGCTAACGCTCGAATTCTTGGTCTACAGAAAGGCGGCTCTAGGCCTCCACCATCATCGCACTATTCATCCAGCCCGGCACCACCAGCTCCAGGCCCTTCTCGTCACGATACTTACCCGATTCGAAAGCAAGAATCAGCTTACAGACAAGACTCCGGGCATAGACAAGATTCTAACTACAGACAAGACTCTGGCCACCGACAGCAATCGCACTACGGCTCACACCCGCCCCCTATGTCGCATTCACCTATGTCGCCGCCACCCCAGGCCTCGGGGCCACGCCCGACAAAGCATAACCGACCACCTGCCTCGAACAAACCCCCGCCTTCACCGGTGAACCAGGACGGTGTTGCCGATCCCAGTCTCTTGCCCTTATTCCGCGCAGTAGACAAAGATGGTATGTTCAGTCTCTTTTTCACCATAACACTACAGCACGGGGACTTGCGCGCACGCGGCAGTATGCTCAATCCGTTATGCACACACAAGCCCTGAAGAGAGCTCTGGTCATAGAAGTTCCCGAGTCTGAAATATGTGTCTCGGACTTTGCTTGCGCACATGCAAGTAACCGGCGTTGTCTGCGCATATCCTTTTAGATATACCCCTCAATAAGCAGATACGTAGAGTCTTAGCTAGCGCTGACAAATGCGGTCACACACTACAGGCACGGGACAACTGTCAGAGCGTGAACTCTCGGCGGCGCTGGTGAATGGCGATTGGACAGCATTCGACCCCCAGACCGTGCGAATGATGATTCGCATGTTCGACAGTGACAGATCAGGCACAATTGGATTCGATGAGTTTTGCGGGCTATGGTCGTTCCTAGCCTCCTGGCGGACCCTTTTCGACAGGTTCGATACAGACCGTTCCGGTAATATCAGTCTTGATGAGTTCTCCAACGCCCTGGTCGCCTTCCGTTATCGCTTGAGCCCCGGTTTCGTGGAGCTGTTATTCCACACTTACGACAAGCGCGGGGAGGGTGTCATGAGCTTCGACCTCTTCGTGCAGGCTTGCATCAGTCTTAAGCGCATGACAGATGTTTTCAAGAAGTATGACGATGATCGCGATGGCTATATTACGCTGGGCTTTGAGGATTTCCTGGTTGAGATCTTGAAACAGCTAAAGTGAGATCGTGAAAACGAGCCTCCAAAGTACTACTTCTAGGATGTGAGGATATCTTGGATCTACTGCTTGTCCTTCGAAACAATTGCGAATTCGGGTGAAGGGGCTCGGAACGGAGGTCCTATAAGATGTGGCTTTTCAAATCCGGCCCAGAATTTGGAATAAGGTGCGCTCGGAGATATGGCTTTAGATACCCGTTCCCTTGAAGGGACGTTAATGAGCTATGAGGGAGATACATTAACGAAGTATAACTCATGAAATAGTGAGCTGGTCCGCATTGCTATGAATTTAGATCAAAGTAGATGAAATGAATGAATACCCCCTTAAGACTTTTTGTCAGTTCACACTCGAGAGACCTTGCGAAGACGTGAGAAAAGGGTTTTTTGCATTTCGTTATAAGCTATCCAGAGGGAGGTACTTGTCACATGTCAAGGACTAGCTTTATGGTTTCTGTTGATATATAGGTACCTTACACCTTAATATTGGTATTCCCCGCATTATCTAACGCGGGCAAGAGGTAGGTAAATTTACTTGTAGGTTAATAAGGCAAATCGCCTAAGCACCTTTCTGTTCATTTTCTTGTTCCTCGCGTTTTTTCCTCACGCTTCATCAATCCCGTCCTATAGTGTATCTATCCTCCACCCTACGGTAGTGCATTCGCGTTGCAAAACCGAAAAGCATGGGGTTCAATAAGAATGGCGGAGTCTGCAAATAAAATAACATATTTGCAATTTGCTAATGAATGAAACCAAGGCCAAATCAAACGCCTTTTCCATGAGCTGCTTTTGCTTACTTTAAAGCCGTGTGCAAGTACAAGTGTGAGTAGTGTTGCTGCCGAAGAATCCCCCCTTTCTTTTCCATAAAATAAAATAAGTCCAGAGAACGCCGTCCCGTCCCTGTTCCGTTCTGTTCTGTTCCGTTCCGTGTCGTATCGTGTTATGTCGTGTTATGTCATGTAATGTCATGTCGCGAGACCTTGATTCCGTCTTATAAAAAGATCGCTTTGCGGTAAAGAAAAGAGGGGGGGAAAAAAAGAGGAAGAGAAATGTAAAGTAGGGTAGGCAGTAAATACAGATGATGAATGAATGAATGAGTGGCTGGGTGGATCAGATGGGTTAGGTAAGAACTGCTCGTTGAGGAGACAACAATGAATTCTTGAACGGGGGCTCTTCTCGCCAATAATCCCGAGGACCGACCATCCAGGTACTTATGCAGGTAACTCGGCTATCGCAACAGGCTTCTCATCGCCCACTTCTTTCTTATTCTTAAACAGAGGCACGATGTCGGCTGGGGGTTCAAGGACAGCAGTAGCATCAGCGGCGACCGTTTCGTTCGGAGGACGGGTTACGGTTCCCGGGGAGCCCACCCCAGGTCTTGTTGCTCTTGCTGTAGTCGTTACTGTTCTTGTTATTGTTGCTTCTGTTATTGTAGTAGTAGTGGGCGTGAGATCTCGTCGTTCCATAGTCAACTTCGGTGACGGCATGATCAAGTCTTTAGTTCTGAGTGCCTTGTATATGCCGTGTTTCTTGGGCGACATGGCGTTCTGGATTTGAGGTAGCTCTACTGCTTCGGCGGAAGCTTTCTTATTATTATAGTATTTTCCTTGATGGTGATGATGGGCCCCGGCGGTAGTACCTGCTGGGTTCTTCGGCATCGGAATCGGAATCGGCGGAGGCGCAATTCTGGTCTCCGTGATGAGGCCTGAATTTTGCCGGATATTATTCTCGTTCTCGTTACCATCGTCGTCATCGTCGGCAGCGCCCCGCCAAAGCCGACCGGTCCCGGAAACGAGGATCTCCTCGCCACATGTCAGGCGCAAAATTTCCGTGCCGCCACCTTTTCGCGCTCCCTTGATCTTTTCTAATAGAGGGTTGTTTTGACCTATCGCTTTCGCATCGCTTCCTTTGTCTCCGCCGTTAAGCCTGGATTCAAGAACACACTCGATCTCATCGGCTCTCCATCGACGCGTCTTTAACATCCCTGTCACTAATCCGCGGACGTCCTTATCCCCATCGTGCGCGCTTATCCATAGCCTGGCACCTAGCTTCGCTGCGATCTCTGCGCCACAAGGGACGCCTGCAGAGATATTGCCGCCTAACCACCAGGGGTTAGTCACACTGTCCATGCAGTGAAGGAGCGCCGTCAGCGGTAATGCTGCCTCGGAAACAAGATGAGAAGTCGCATAGGGAGCGAGATGGTTATAGGGTATGCCGTGAGGTGAAAATATGAGCGAGATGGGCCGGGTGTGGGCGTAGGGGCTCAGAGGTGGCGCTGTCTCGTTGCGAGAGGAAGTCACAGGGCGGAAACTAGGACTGTAAAGAGAGTGAGTCGGTGATGCAATCAAGGTGGAAGCAGAGCGGATGGATCGTAACGACTTTGGTGACATGGGCGAAGTTGGCGGAGTGGGCGGCAAGAGGAACGTATCACCTGTCGGTGCTGCAGCTGGCGATTTCCTCTCTGTATCGTCCACCTTCGGGCCATCGGATTCCGGCGGCGTCGAAGGTGGTGTTAGAATCTTCACTTGCCGTGTTGGTTCGACTAAGCTATGGGTGGGTGGTGGCCTGTACGTTATACCGATGGCTCCATGCAGGCCGGCGAGATCACGCTTTTGGGGGATAAATGCGACTGTGACTTCTCCCTCACCAGAGCCAGGCTTCAGAGGTGGGACTGGTATCCGCATGGCACACTGTTTGCCGGTCACCCTCGGGTCTTCCCACCGCTCAAGCGTGCGGATTTTCTCATTGTCAAAATATTTCCAGCTCCTGATTAGACGTGCCGTCGCAGGTTCGGCCAGTATCAGCGTGTTTGTACCGCTTCCTGGTAATTGGCGTAACGTAGTCTCATTGCAGTGATCACTCCTGTGCTGGCTGATGACAACGAGGTCCGGGGGCGATGTTAGCTCTTTAAGGGACGATATACAAGCCGGGCGTTTATGCGATGTTGAAGAAAGTTTGGGATGAACTATAGTCGCTTGTCCCGTAATCCAGGGATCCAGCAGGATGGTAAAGGGTCTGGGTACCATGGAGTCGGCGATGGACTCGGGTATGATAGGTTCGAAAGACAACAAGAAAGATGCGTCCGAGTTGAGATGCTTAATCGTCAACGCCATCGTGTCAGAAGCTGATGCCCGTCCTTCCTGACAGACAAACAAGAGGTGTTTGTACTAAAAATTAGTATATTTGTTGAGACGAAGGGGTGGCACTACATATGTCATCTGGTTCTTGGCGATTGTTTTCGTCGCCGAGAATTTTCGGAGGGCGAAGGATCCGGAGGATCTCGAAAGGCCTCGCAGATCTGGGATGATCACCTCAGAGGCATATGTAGGGCGGATAGGTATATAAAGAAAGAAAAGTAGGTAGGACTGGGGCGGATGCACCGGTTTTCGCCACGGACGAGGGGGGAAAACGAATATATTGAATGAAATCAATAAAACATGGGCAAGCGGCTGATCAGCCAGACCAACGAGGTGCTCGCAGTGGCAGGTATCTTTTGCTACACCACACCCCACATCGAATGTGCGCACGTCGTTCAGATCAAATTCAGACAGACAGGCAAGACGGAGGTTGTAACCTGTAGCCTATTATAGTAACGTGTATTACATGGACGTTCCACCGGTAGTACAGCGGTGATTTGACGGTGTTTTGAAGCCCGAAGGACCCTTAATGTAGAATAGAAGAATAGAAGGGCTACAGAACAAGAAATGGAAGTTGGGTATAGCGGGGCATGTGTAAATAGAATGCAGGCCTATTGTAGACAAACTGCGATAGATCAAACCATTTTGGCTTTCATCCGTTGTTTGTATATATGCATGTCTATAGATATACTTACATACATCCGTGCCAAGTACAATACCTATGTTTAGACACGTTACATATTCGAGATCTGAGAGGGAAGCTGACAAGAACGGTTGTTTCGAATGTTGCACTGCTTTGACGCAAGATGGCAAGTGGAAACGAGATGTCTGCCCGAGTGCCCCGAATGACGCCGGCAGATCCCCAGGGCGAGCGAGATCCTACTTTCTTTTGCCGGTCTCGACCCAGCTCCTCCCAGCGGAAGTTGTTTCAATGGTGGTCTCGATCAGCCAGGATGGCGTATTTTTGTTCGCTTCCAGGTATGCTGTACAGGGGTACTTATAATAGCATCTTAGTAAGGGCACTAGCTACGTCACCCTCCATGCCTCGCTCAAAACTGACAAACAAGCTTACGACAGCAGTTATCGGCAATATTGTCGGTTGGAAATGAGAACTTCATATGTTTGCAGGTCTCAATATGATTTATCTGGAGTATAATTATTATTTATGATGCGCTGCCTATTAGCCTTGGCTCTGTCTTTGCTGGTCGTATTGGCATTGTCTTGTTTTCATGGCATACATCCGCATGTACTCATATACTACGTACCTACCTGTGCAGGCAAATGGGCTGAACGTCCTTCGCTAGACCTGTACCCCAGGGGCTAGTATGTGTCTAGTTCAGCTTGGCTGATGAAAAACATAATACCTACCGGGAATAATACTATAGCTGTAGCCTGTACGTACGACGGCTTTGTCAACCATGAATTTCAGGGCTGACTCAGTTTTGGTAACAACTTTGAATTGTCTCGGCATGTCTTGAATAAGATCTTACATACGTTTGGATGCATGAGGATGGATACAATACAAATGTACACATCGTATAGCATCTCCGTGCCAACTTGCCTACACAGTGGAAGTAGGTCTTTGTCCTTGTGCCTTGTGTGTGAGAGTGAGTTCTGTGTAGACTGGATTGTTGCACTTTCTAGTGCTTCTAACTTGATAGCAAAGGGTATCATAACACGAGCGAGGTACGAGCGACTATTATATTAGGAGAATGTGTGTCGTCCAACATCGGTAGGGATTGTGCCGATTCGCGCGGTAAGTCGATGCAATCTCTTTATCTACCTTGAAGCATCAACGGGAAACGGACTTCTACAGCGCACATACTAATATTGTAGATGTCTAAAGCACAAGGACACATATATATATATATATCTGCTGAAGAACTGAGCTGTCTTTTTAAGCAATATCCTTGCATCTGACTATTCAGCTCCGTACTTATCATTGTCCAATAGCAAGGGACAATATGATTTGTTACGAACAAGCTATTAGATAGGAACCACCAAAGGAGTTCCGAGCTAAATAGTCGCTCGAGTGCCGTCCAATTACAGATCTGTACATCTGTACTGAGTAGCCCAGAAGATATTGTTATGTGGCACGTATCTACTCATCCATCCCTATGGCTCACATGGGTCTCACCGTTCAAATGATCGCCGCTCATCGCTTAAAAGTCAAACCGCTCGCCTCCCCGGGCGGTTCTCGATGTCTAAATACAGCCCACCGATACCTTACCTAGCTTTGGGAGAATGGCGAAGGCATGGAAAGATATATGATTGGACGCAATGTAGCAACAACCATGAAACATCAGTATATGTACATCGGTATTCAAGCAGGTTAGCTACTGTACGACGTATGCAGCATCGGTTGTCCATTCTTATTACCTCCGAATCTGCTCACAATTATTCACCAGGAGGTGATAGGTAGTCACAATGTTGGCGTTCTCCTACTACCTACAGATCATTGCACAGCCGTACGGTTGTTTTCTTACTCTGTACTAGATTTTCATTGGCAAGACTTATCGACGCTCCTACGTGTTATGTATGTACAGTAATACTTAGCGTGAGATGTAACGCTACGTATCTCGCTTTGAAGCATGATCCCCGTGGTCGTGTCGATCATTTTCAGGTTCACGCTCAAGCTATACCACTTTGTCTGAACTATCTTCTTGGCTAGTTGAGGCTAAAAAAGCTTCAGGCAGAATGGCCTACCAGATAGAACATAATGATAAAGGAATGGATTGCGTTTTATTGCTGTTTGCTAATAGTACTATGCTGTATTAAACTCTATAATGCAGAGAATGTGGGTTAGCATACATTTGCCAAGGCGGTACTAATCTTTAAGTTGATGCCCTGCGGCAGTTAGGTCAGGATGTAATGTGGTAAGCTCCATAACGAAGTTTCATCGTGCTTTCGTTAATTCCATTCCTTCGGAATTTCCATTAGGGGACGTGTCGGTATCTGTACCCACCACATACCACATACCAGGTGTAAGACAATGGCTCGGCAGATGGGAAGTTTGCCATTAACTCTCAGACTTAATGTAGGTACTAGGTAAAAGGGAGGATGAGTCCCGCTTCTAGAAGAGAAGCAGTGAGGTCTTTACATGAACAAGACGATATGGACGAAGACGACAACTTGAGCGGCTAACGCAGGGCCCAGTTAATTATCGAGTTAGCCCTCTAGGCAACGGAGTTTGTCAGGCTTACCCCTTAGCTAAAGTCAGAAGCCAAGATGCTTGAGGATTTGTAATTGTTCAGCGCACCAACCCCCCTGTCCAATGGCAACTTTAAAACTCCGGATTGCAACATCAGATGGGGATGGTGCCTCCAGCATATGGACGTAGGTATTCCATATCCCTATTTGCTGACACATATGCTAGTATTGCGCGCAGATTTCCCCCCTGGTATCGTGGTTCACCGTTGCTTTAGGACACAGCATATGGAAATCGATCTGCAATGTCTATTCTCGCTAAAATGCCCTTATTTCCCGATGCCTATCTTGGAAATCAAACGCTTGTAACAATACGAGAGCCTGGGGATTATTCTACTCGGTTGGAGATATAAGGCTTCACACCCTCTCCCTATTGAGCATGGGCTGTCTCATTAATTCTTGCCTCGGAAAGATTTCCTCCCCCGTGAGCGAGACGACGTCTACCAAGCAAGCTAACCTCTATAAATTCGATATAAACCAGCCGAAATAGGTCTTCTTGGAGTTCTTTGAGAAGAATGGGTCAAGAAGCATCCAGGCCGCAACCGGGGAAGAAACTCCAAGTAATAGGGGCCGGTCTTCCCCGGACCGGAACGACGTCTTTCAGTCAGGCGCTCTCGATCCTCCTTGACGGCCCGGTACACCACTGCGGCACCCAGATCAGCAAGGGCGATAGCTACAACATCAAGACCTGGACCAGGATCTTGAGACACACGCCGATTCGTAGCGAGGAAGATGAGAAACGCGTCATGAGTGAGCTGTCTGGGCTCTTGGACGGCTACGTGGCAGTCACAGACACACCAGCATGTGTCTTCGTCCCTGAGTTGATCAAGCTGTTCCCGGATGCTAAGGTCATATGCACTATTCGAGACTCTGATAAGTGGGCTGAGTCGCTGGACAAGACCGCCGGTAATGCCACGGTTTGGTTCTTCAGTGTTGTATTGATGTTCAACAACCCAGTAAGATTATGCTGCCTCTTCTTTACTCGCTTCTTGCTCTCCGGGCCATGCCTCCAGATAATAGACAGTGACCGCTGACATTCACTGTCACAGATGCGTCACTTTAGTACCTGGACGACCGCGATGCGAGAGGGCCGTTGGGGAGAGGTGTTCCCATCAAGGAAAGCAGCGGCGGGTGCACAAGAGGGCCAGGTATGGGAGAAACACCTCGCATTCTTAAAGGAGCATGTACCGCCAGAGAAGTTGATATTTTTCGACGTCAGAGACGGATGGGAGCCTCTGTGTGCGGCGCTTGGATGCGAGGTGCCCAAAGGAATCGATTTCCCGAAGTCCAACGACTCCAAGGCCATGGAAGAGATTTTTAGGAGCGAGATACGCACGGGTATAAGGCGGTGGGCAATGGTTTTAGGGACTGTTGTGGCTACATACTGGGGATGGACGAGATACCTTGCTTGATTCTGCAACACCCGCATTTCTAGCTATATTGCGCAATTCGACTGTGTCGGAGCCGACACGGTTTCCGGATGAAACCATGCTTGGCCGCCCTGATTGCGGACGATGCGGGTTCCAAGACTTATCTTTGATATTACCAAAGGGATGGAAAACCAAAACTGGTATCGGGACGCCAATGGTGGATCACATCGAGCCCCGGCTCGTCCTACCGGCCATGAATGTTACATGGGCTTTGCCATTGGGGGGATAGTGCTGTACCTATGTACAGGGTCTCTCTTTGCTCTCCACTGCCATAGCCCATCCTCTGGCATGAGGTCAATAGCTAATGGCATCTTGGGACGGTTGCAATGGATGCACGTTACAAATTGCATAGAAGATTTCATTTGAAGCTCTCCATCATTATAGCGCCCTTCAATGAGCGTCCTTTTTCGCACAACATTTCCAGCAAAACTGAGTTTTTTTGTTTTTTGGGACTGAGACTCAGGCGGGCTACAAACCATGATATGGAGATACTAAGCACCTAACATAAGTATACTGATGGCCTTTGAGGTCAGATATGTCTGTCAGCTGTTATACCTACAGTTGTACAGTCCCAGAGACTGCAATTGGGTAGCAACCTCTTACCTGAGCTTGCTTTAGGAATGCTGTACCTAAAGGCACATACTGCAGTAGCTACAGAGAGGCACATCTCAGAGCTTAATTCCCCATATGAGCTTGTAAGTAGTCCTGTACCAAGAGAAGCCGAGTGCATGTTGTAGCTCCACACCTAGACCTACCAAAGGGAAGGTATCTACAGCACCTTAGTTATCTGGGTACTTGACGAAGGTACTTTGTGCACTGCCCAGCTCTCTGGACCCCGAAAAGCGGATTCTGTTGGAGTATGAGTAGAGATGCCCATCATTGAACGTGTGTAGGTGCACCTATGTACTTGTAGAAGAACACTGAAACATCTACTTTAAGTTGATTTTATTGATAATCCAACTTGTACAATTGCTGAGCTAGGTTACCATAGTGTCCGAGTTAACTTATCTCTAGGTAATATCTCTCCACTAGCCTTAGAAAGCACCCACTGTTCGGAGAAAGCCATAACAAAGCCATGGTAACGGATAAGTTCACGCCTGCACAACAGAGCCACGAGCCGAGCCGAAGCCAAAGTCAATTGCTTGTTTATCTAGACGCTTAACAGAATAAAGGCGATTCACAGTCAACTTGAAGTCTTCTGTATGTATAGCAGAGAGATGCTACAGTTATATCGGACTAGAGGTAGCTTCAGAAGGAGCTAGTTGTGAATCCATCGTCGGAGACGTTGGCTATTGTTATTGTCAGAATACAGTACTTCGCACTGTACGGGAGAGGAAGCTCTGCTTTGGCCAAGGGTCCTACTGTTCTAATAAGAAACTCCAGTTTCTGCACCCCGGTCAATTCGCCTCCAAGCTTCTGGGTCTCGAACCAATAGTTGAGCTTGTCGGCCGGGAAGGACCCACTGGATAAAGAGGTTGCCAGGATTCTGGGCATCACATTACCCACTAGCAGAACCCCTCATTCAAGCTTGCTGCATAGCCTGTCATGCACCTCGCAAGCAGACAGGGCGGAGGCTACCGTACTACTAGACCTGGCAGCGAGGTGTGAGGTCATGGGATTCCTGCGCCCTCGCCGTCCTTATCGAAAAGTGGGAGCCGAGTGCCGCATACAGAGTACAACAGTTCCTCGTTCGAATCGCAACAGTCGACGCCCAGCACAGCATAGATCATACACCATGCGGCATAGAAATAGAACTGTGAGACAAGAGTTCCCTTTGCTTTGCGTTGCACTGCATTCTTGAGTCAAAGCTCCTCGCCCAAGGAATATTTGCCGTGCAACTGGGTATTCCAAATAATAAAAGGTTTAGGTTAGAGCTAAAAGACTGCCAGGTTTCACTGGAGTTTGCAGACTTGCTGCTTACCATTACGTAGGGGGTAACAAGCTGTACGATGATACTGATTCCCCTACAGGTAACTACCTAACCTAGCTATATGAGCTCGTTATTCCTAACCTACATAAACCTAGTACATTGGAGTCGTGGGAACACGTCTACTGACAAGTGGTAAAGCTACCTGCACATTACCTAGGTAGGCACCTACTTGCATAGCTGGGTCACTCCCTCTCTCGAGTTCCGTCGACAGAGACCCCACTTTGTACAAGTGCTCAAAGTAATGGAAACCAACCATCAAAACCACTTTACACACCAGTCAAACCTCGATCGAGTCAGAAAGGAAGCTGGCTATTTCACACCAATGACGGCAGATGGCCAATAAAGGAGCAGAGACTGTCTTTGTCTCTCTCAAATCGTGGAACCCTGGGACCGCTACCGCGCTGGGTGGTATCTCTATTCCCTTGACATAAAAGAGCTTGCTTGCAAATCGCCTTGGACAAGGTCAACAACAGGCACCTCTCCGCCCTGTTAAGGCACCTGACCAAAGTTCAGATTCCTCGTTCTTTTTTTGCCCTCTCTACCTTACCTTAGTTACCCAGGTAGCTAGCTACTTTTTGTGCGTTACTATGTATACACGCCGCCTGAGCTATTATCTCACAAAGTTAGCTATACGCAAGCGCAATTCCATATACTACTACTTACTGTACAGAGAGAGTCTGAGCAGTAACCCGAGCTATAAACCGAGCTTCAGCTAGAGTAACCCCCTCCGCGCAGATATACATACACGTACCAAGCTTAGGTACCTACATAGTAGGTATAGTAAGTTAAGTCAACGTAGACAAGTAAGTAGTACCATGAACTACAGTATCCCAACCTTGGAACTCGTTACCACAAGACAGTCCAGCGGATGTTGTAGTGCCGCGCTGCCTTTGACTGCTTCCCGTTGAAAGCTTTGTGGCTGACCACTCGCTAAATGTCAAAGTACAAGTACTTCCCCAACTGGTATTTCTGCTTTCAGCCAAGGCCCCCTCCCTCCCCAAGTTGCAAGAGTACATACCTCTCAATACCTGATTACCTTTGGGCACCCCGCCGTCCTCAGTTCGCTTTCTCCCCTGCCACCACTTACAACCTATTTGCATACACACCTACTTCAACTTTGTCTTTACATGAGCTTGCTTGCAATTTCGCCATCTCTTGTTGTCTGCTTTTGCCAGCTTCTTGACATACTTACCTCGTGATTGCCCAACCTCTTCATGGAACGATTCTTGAGTACTTGAGCTACCTGGAAAGAAAGAAGCTTTGGATCTACCTCGGCAGGGTCGCCACCCACGATTGGAACCCGGGCACCAGCACCAACTGCTCGAGCTCCTTGCGGCGCAACCTTCGTATCTCTTTCCAATTGATACATTATCAATTCGCGGGCTTGGCTCTTATCGACAACAACGTATCAATCAATCTCACGAGAACACCCCGCTTTCAAGTTCCGTTCCAACCCAGGCGGCGGGCGCATGGTGGGGTTGAGTTGTAGCAGCTCAAGATGCCGCCTCGATCATCTCTAACATCTTCCTTCTCCATTACCGATGCCAACAATGAGGTTGTTTGCCCTTTGCAGAACCAGGACGGTTCGAGTTGTCGCAAGCGATGCATCGGGGTAAGTTTGCTTGTCCGCTTGCTGCTTGCTCTTTGTTTAAACCAACTGCACACCTTTGGAGGGGGAACTAAGACATTGGGTGGTTTGAAGCTCATTGGAAGCCTGGAAGCTGGGCAATAGCTTAGCTATCTTACTATCCGATGAAAGACAAAGCTTAGAGTTGACAATTAACCTTATCACTGCTGCGATAACAGGAGAAAAGATACCGTTCTATGCAAGAGCACATTCGACGAGCACACCCAGAGAATTACATCTCTAAGCTCCCAGCAACAGAAGAGAGCTTTCTGCTTATGATTAGTACCCCGCCCTCGGAAAGACCACTGGCCCAAAACGTTGCCGGCCCGCATGCACAGGGCACCGACTCAAAAGCTTATCCGCCAGATCGCAATGCACTATTTCGAGACGAGTCGAGCGCTCCTGTCACACCGAGACACGCTGACGAGCATGTTGGAAGACCGGCATCGGGGTCACTGTTACCGGCTGCGAGTGCTGCGGCTGCGTTAGCTCAACTGGGTGGCCAGCATAAGTTTGAGACAGATTGGGATTCCGAAACTGTATGTCGCCGCTTCTGGCCTCCAGGGTCACCCGTAGTCCCACTAACTGAACTCCCCAGGGATGGCATTCCGATACCGAGGGGAGGAGAATCCCCCGGAGTACAATTGAACTGCCTCCGATACAATATAATGCTGATCCGACTAGCGAGCCATTCCCTCCGATGAACTCGGGCCCAGGTCGACGAGAATTGTTGCCGTCCATCCTCGCAAATTCACCTCCTGGACGATCTACGACGCTCCCTCCGTTGCAACGATCACTTGGCCCTAGCCGGCCTAGAAAACAGTCTGTCACTAAACGAGGCCACAGAAAGCAGAAATCCCGTGGAACAGCTGCGGATTGGCTTCGTAGAATTCAGAACGAGGAGAATCATCTTAACGATCGAAAGGCGCATTCTCTAGAGCCTTCGGCGGATTATGGTAAACGATGGGAGGATTTAATCGACGCGGCAGCCTCGGCGACCGAAGACATTGACGAAGATAGAACTCCAGTAAGCCTCAAACAACAAGTTTTCTTTTCTTCTCTAACACGACAGGTACCACAATCTCCTCCCATGTCAATCCACCGGGCTTCTCTCCCGCCATTCCCCCACCAGCATTTTCAGGGCTATCAAGCATCGCCTCTGCAACAGCAGGCGCTTACGCCTCCATCCTTTGCCCAGGAAGTCCCCGAACCTTTCCCATCTGTAGAGAGTGGCGAAAGCGGAGAGGGCTTCCATATGGGAGCAGTGGGGCTGTCAGACTCGTCGCCAAGCTACTCATCCCAAGATGTGCTCATCTACTGCGCCGCATGCCAGCGAACCTCAAAGCTTCGGGAGTCATATGCGTGCACAGAATGCATATGCGGCCTCTGTCGGGATTGCGTGAACATTCTGATGGAAGAGCATGGAGCCCAAAGAAAGTGCCCCCGGTGTGCTACAATTGGTGGACGATATAAACCTTTCCAACTGGATATCCGATGAGCTATTTCGAGCATGGATTAAAAAATTGTCGGCTTTGGACTTGAAGCCTTGATCGGCCTCGAAATAGCCGTGTAACAATGCAGAGATGACAGTCATCACTGAAAAACACTTGTACGACAACGACCGCACGGTTTTCTCCAAGCCCTCATAACGCTAAGCTGCTTCTAGACGACAAACACCTGCTGTTTAGCAAGCAACTGGCTAGTCATGGTCAAAACCAAGAGATGAGTCGGTTTGTATTCAGCATATGTTGGCTCCCGCTACCGATACCTGGCTCTATATGATCAGGGTGGGAGTATGATTATGTACAAGCTGGGGGAAACATTAGGGAGAGAGTTGCGAAATCAGACGTCAAACAATCCGCGATTGATGCTATGGCCAACACTTTCACTCATTTCCCTCTGGTGAGGAGCTCCTCCATCCAACTCCTGAACAGTTGTCGATATACCCATATCAGATCACTCCACAAGACGTCAGAACGGATTTGGTGAATTTTGATGAACTTGAGCGTACTTTATACGTGTCAAGCTTATAGCTCAACTCCTGGTGGACGATCGACCGGAGTGTTGCGTCTTAGGCGCTCACGGCTATTGAACAGTACATAGGAAGAAGTCCGGAGTTGGCGTTAACTAGGTACATAGATGGACGGCGTTGGTCAGCATATGTATACTGTAGGGTATATCACGATAATGGAATCCTTCAGGCCGTTCAATGGTAGCATGGTAACAGGATCATGGATGAGACTAAACATACTACAATTTGTGCCCATACCTGCTGTTTGAAACGAGCTGTGATGGTTCATGAATTCACTGTTATTGAAATGCTGCCATGTGTCTATCTTCCTTCGCAGCAGTCTGAAGGGATTTGGAAATGGAGAACCGTTTTCCGTTCAATTGCACTTCTCTAACCTAGAAGAGCCCCCTTCCCTATCGAGGGCCGTCACGATGGTGTGAAAGTCAAGGAAAATCAAGTATCGTTATCCTATTCCGGCGGTGAGAGCTCGCAAAATAAAATTAAAAAGAGAGAATCGAAGAATCAATTCTGTCTACTTCTTGCCCTCCCTCTCCTTCTGGAGGAGAAGGTCCCTGTAAGCAGCTCGGGTATTGCGACTGCCGCCGAGTTTCGGCCCCCTCAACCCTTCCTCCTCCTTCTTGCCGGCGGCCTTGGACGGAGGGGCGGCCGGTCTCCGCCTCCTCTGTCTCTCGGCCAGGGCGTCCAGGAACTCGCGGCGGAACTCCTCCGCTATTCGGTCGTCGGCCGCGCCTTCGTTATCATCCCCACCGCTTGGCCCTGGTTGTGGCTTGGGTGTTTCATAGACATCCACTAGTAAAGTAGGTGATGTGTCAGCTGAAGATCTCGTGTGTTTGGGTAGTTGGGATGAAATTTGATTTGGTTGTGAGAATAGAGTAGCAACAGGGCAGAGATTAACTTACGCTTATTCTCTCGAAGGATCTCCTCGACAATCTGATCTCTCTTGATGGCGTCGTTGTCTCGCTGGTTCTTTGGCCTCCAGGGCTTTCCATCTCTGCCCAGCCTGACTTTCTTCGGTCGTTCACTCTGCTCCTCGTCCTCGACAACCAATCCCTGCAATTTCCGCATCGCGCGGTCTGTCATGAGCGCATTGCGATTGCGGATCTCGTCGCCGAGGTCGACTTCGAACAGTTTGCCTGTCAGAGCGGTGTGTTTGTCCGCCGATTTATCACCTGCTGCTGCGGTTTCCTTCGGTCCCTTGCCCTTGCCTCCTCTGCCTGATTGACTAGAAGACGACGATTGGTGCGCTTGCTGAAGACCACCATATACCATGGAATGTCTCTTGGCTAGTTCGGCTTCTATGTATTCCTCCCTTGCTCCATTAGTATTGCAACATAAGAGAAAAAGCAGACGGCATACTCGCAGCATGGGGTACTCACATATGCTTGTTTACTATTTCACCGCTCAATCCGGTCTGGGGTGCGAACCGTTTAGTCGCCGCTGCTACTATAGACTGTTCGACGGCCTTCTTCTCTTCCTCGCGGATCATCAGACTTAGCTCGTCATCGTCTTCCCCTCCTCCAGAATGAGTATTATTGTTGTCGACGCCAAAGGCGACGCCGCCACGCAGCCTGGACTTTCGGGCATTTCGAAGACGTAGCGCTTCGCTGATTGCAGATGATTCGTCGCCGTCGTCGTCGTCGTTTTCGCCATCGCTGTCGTGGTCCTTTTTGGCGGCAGGCGCAACGAGGTCTGGAGTTGAGGCTTTGGGGGTTGGGGCGTGCGGCAGCGCGTCTGGGACTGCATCTACGGGAGCTGCTGATCCATCAGCTTCGGCGCCTGTTCTCTGTCGATATGTTTTCCGCTTCTTCCCGCGGAAGACGACTGGCTGTTGTTGATTTTCAGTTACTTGGGATGCAGAGTCCATGCTGATGATGGTATTTTCATTTGCATGGACGTCTGGTTCGGGATGCTTTGAAAGTTGTTAAGCGCGACGCTTTTTTAGTGACAGGCAGTTGAGAAGTTACGGGGTACAGCAATACATATCCCACTATGCTGTACTAGTCTAATAAGTTTCCGTCCTTTCTGCCGTCATCAGGCAATAACTTCCCGACAATGACTGGCCACACTACCTACAAGGGCCGCACCTAAAGCCCCACCCTATGTGTTTTATAGTGGGGAGACCTCGTCTTATTATAGCTCTCTATCTTCGGCCGGCCTCATACATTCCACTCCATATTCACCGGATTGTCCATCAGCAGAATAACGAAGAACCCAAAATAAAATAAGAGATACGAAAATCGAGGTACAGCTGGAAACATGTCCCAAAGAGTGAGTAGACACCGAGTGTTACATTGTCGACTATCTATAATCTCCTACATAGTTACTAAGACGACTTAGGTTTATTTCTTAGTTCACGGTCGAGTTCAAGGTTTGCCCCACCAACTCATGAGTTGCATGTTACGGTGCATTACGTGCCAGTTTACAGCAACTGGTGGTCCAGCTAACGTACGGTAGGGGTCAACTTTCGCAACTTCACTCACAGAGAAGCTACGAGGTTAAGCGTGACAGGATGGTGTCGTAACACGGATAATGAGAAAGTAGGTTTGTTATGGAGTCTGTAAGCGAACTATAATGGCTACGGCTGACGTATGTGGTGTTAAAGGTTGAGGGCGAGGCTCAAGGCCACCCTGATGCGATCAAACAGTTCCTCAAGGCAATCGACCGGGGGCCGCGTTACGCTCGTGTCGTCAAGTTGGACAAAGAAGATCGCGAGTTGATAGAGGGCGAGATTCAATTCGAGGTCCGCCGCTAAAGTCTTTCCCTTTGTAGGCTTTATGTATGAGATGGGGGGTGAAGCTGTGCTATATCTATACCCATGCTATGCAAGAAAATGAATCAACAATTGATCAAAATCCTCTTCCTTTCCTCTTCAAGACAGGCTTCTTGACAGCTCCCGATGTGACGATCTTCTTCGTCTTCTCTGCAGCCGGTTTCTTAGTTGATTTCTCCTCTTCCAACTTCTTCTGTTCTTCTTGTCGCTTCTTATCTTCCGCCATCTTGGTCTCAATTTCTATTTTCCGGTTGAATTCTGTCTCAGTGATACGTTTCTCTCGCGCCGAATACCCCTTTTCTTTCACCGAATAAAATACACCACCGAGCTCGGCAAGCCAGTGCGGATCAACCGAGGTCACTGTAGACATGTATTCTTTCGACGTTAGAATGAGCTCGTGGTACACCACATAGTCCGGAAGAAAGCCTAGACCGTACAGTGCACTCGTAGGATGAAGCTGTACAGTAACCGAGGTCCTTAGATTGACATACTCCCCAATGCCCTTGACCTTAGCAGCTTGATGATAATAGCCGGAGCAGATGCATTTCCGAATAATGTCCCAGTCAGTACCACAACTGATCATCTGCATCTTTTGCATCTTCATAATATCAAGCAACTGGTCTCTGATCTCTTTAGCTCTGCGCAGAGATTTCGGGTGTAGGAAATGGCGGGTACACCATCCATCTGAATAGCCATTGGATTTCCACTGCGAGTAGACGTGCAAGTAAGTGAGGTGATCCGATTCCGGCACGAAAAACTTCTCCCGGGCTGCGTCCGACTCTTCCTGGCGTTCTCGTGGTCGGTAGAACACGTTCGGGACAGAAAGCATGGACACGATTGTCACCATCTCTTCACTACACCCGTACTCCTCGGACATAATTAAAAGCTTTGCTAACGAGGGGTCCATTGGAAACGCGTTCATCTTGCTGCCAAGGTCTGTAAGTTCACCGAGGTTATCCAACGCCCCCAGGGCCCATAGATCGAACATGGAGGTGGTGATGGTATCTTGTGGCGGTGGATCCATAAAGTCGAAGTCAAGCAAGTCACGCACACCCAATGATTTGAGAAGCAGGACGGTATTGCTGAGATTGGTCCGCTGGATCTCAGGGATCGTTTGTATGTATAACTCGTCGTTGAAAGCCTTTTCGGTATAGAGTCGGAACGCCTTGCCTGGCCCTGTTCTGCCTGCTCGACCGGCTCTTTGCCCACCATTGGCCTGTGAAATGGGCGTGATTTGAAGAGTGTCCATGCCCATCCGAGGGTTGTAAACTTTCAATTTTGAGTATCCAGCATCCACAACATACATGATGCCATCCACGGTCAGGCTTGTCTCGGCGATATTTGTAGCTACAATGCATTTCCGCACTCCAGGAGCCGCTCGGTCGAAGATTTTGGCTTGCAGGTCGGCCGGCATTTGGCTGTAGATTGGAAGGATGCTAAGCTCTGGCGGATCATTGAGGGCATCCAAGCGTTCGCGAACCAACTCGCAGGTACATTCGATGTCTTCTTGCCCTGTCATAAACACTAGGATGTCTCCGGCTCCCATAGAGACGTGTATAGATAGGACCTGTTGGACTGCTTGATCAACGTAATCCTCAACTGGAGACCGGTGAAACATGATATCGACAGGGAAAGTTCTGCCTGGTATTACAAACTTAGGTGCACCGCCGAAGAAATCCGAGAATCTCTTCGAGTTCATCGTGGCCGATGTCACTATTAACTTGAGATCCCTCCGACGTTGGAGGATTTTGTTGAATAATCCCAGGAGAACATCAGTATTAAGAATCCGCTCGTGCGCCTCGTCCATGATGACACACGAATACCGGTCTAAATCTCGCTCATTCAGGGACTCTCGAAGCAGAACACCGTCTGTCATGTACTTGATGACTGTGTCTTTACTCGTGCAGTCTTCGAACCGGATGGCGTATCCGACGGTGCTGCCAAGCTTCACTTCCATCTCCTCCGCCACACGTTTCGCAACACTCATTGCGGCAACTCGGCGAGGCTGCGTGCATCCTATCATCCCGAGCTTCCCGTATCCATCCTCGTATAAAAATTGGGTGAGCTGGGTGGTTTTTCCGGAGCCCGTTTCACCCACTACTATGACCACTTGGTTATCTCGAATAACTCTCAACAGGTCCTCGCGCACAGCGAACGCAGGCAGAAATTCTCGCTGTTCCTTCAAAGTCTTGCTCTGGCTGAAGTTGCTCGCCCCGTCATTCTGTTTCATGTGCTCGCTGAACTTGTTGTTCCCAGATTTGGCCTGCTCGTCTTCTGCTGCAATAGGCAAGGCGCTGTCGCCCTCGTCCTCTTTTACGCCCATGAGATTCCCGAGAGTGGTCCCCGCCATATTGGTAGCATCTTGCGCTTGCCGCTGGCGCTCCCTCTGCTGGCGCCGCTCCTTTACAACGCGACTGCCTTTGCGGCTGAATACAGCCATGTCGCTTTGGTAGTCGCGAACAGCGGGGACAGGTTCTAATTGCTTGGTAAAAACAGTGCGGCCGTCCAGAAACGGAGGCTTCAAGTCATGGACCAACAAATGAACACGTGTACCCTCGTTGTCTTCGTCGAAATCATCTCCAAGCCCGCGTCGCTGAGCCACACCAGAGGTGAGCATGCGGTTCGTTTCCCATGCATCGTTGTCTTTCTGCCTCTGCAGTTGCCGCGCATTCATATGCCTCCCTGTTTTCTTCTCTACCATCTCAGCCTCCCGATGTTGCTGTTCAACCCATGACGTGTCATATGATCCAAAAGGATTATGCGAATCGTCACCAAAAGTGTGGCCGCCCGTTTCATCTCCGCCATACCAATCGCGATCTAGAGCAAGCTGGTCTTCTTCATTGACAAGAGGCTCAGGGCCGTCAAATTCGTGCTGCTTGGGGGTGGCTGCATAACTAGATTGGCCTCGAGGCGTCGAAGCACGCGAGTGGTTGCTATTGAAAACTCGGTTCTGCGAGCGAGACGCGGTGTTGGATCGCGCTGGGAGAGATGAGTATCGATCGTCGGAGCGTAAAGGATTAAAATCTAATTTGCGCCGTTTAGGACTAAAGCTGCCATCTTCGCGACTCATCGTGGGCCGCTATAAATTTCCAGATGCCTCCTCAGGAAAGAGTATTCCCGCTAAGCGACGATGATGCTGGTAATAATAAACAAAAGTACCCAGCTAAGCCAAGGCAGAAAGGCTTGAAGATGCGAACTTAAAATCTATAAGAATTAAGAGGTCACTTAACCAGGGTGTCACATTTAGTATACTAAATTAGTATTTACTAATACTAATACTAAATTAGTATTTAAATTTTTGTACTAAAATATACTAATACTAAATTAGTATTAAAATTTTTATACTAAAATATACTA